>Ga0209475_10000386_pt1 | contig 98399 bp, 79 predicted proteins | sample tdDd471_FD_187128 | JGI IMG/M metagenome (GOLD analysis project Ga0209475, IMG submission 187128) | Marine sediment microbial communities from the Atlantic coast under amendment with organic carbon and nitrate - tdDd47.1 (SPAdes)... | ecosystem: Environmental > Aquatic > Marine > Coastal >... | reverse complement strand
CCGAAAAGCCGGATAGTTACTTATTTCAACCGGTCCGAAAACCAGTGAAACATGTCGGAAAATATAGATGATGATCACCAGACCACCGTCCACATCTCCCTTCCAATCTACAATGTCAAAGAGCAAAAACCTGCCTGACCGGAAAACCAGTTTGAAACCAACTTCGCGTTTCAGGCAAAGTGCCGGACCGGACATTTCGTCAGCGTGCGGCAAGGCGGTCTGTATATGGTGGGCGAACCCTCCGTGTCAAGTCGTTTCAAACAAAGTTTTTAACAACTTTCAGACCGTGTCGTCGGTGCGGCATTCCTATCCGGTGTCGGTGCCCCGTGGGCCCCGTCCGGTAGAGCAGCGCGCCCCGTCGGTGGAGCGGTTTCTAGGGGGATCGGGGTTAAAGCGCAAGAGCTTTTTTGGCTTTTTTGCACTTTTTTTACAGACCCCTGCCATGATCCGCAGAAACCCGGGGCTTTCGGCAGTATTGCCTTTGATTTCAGGATGAAATTGACAGCGAATCCATGTCAGATATACTGCCCTATATATATAAAGACTCTATCCAGTGGATTGAGCGCACCGCAGCGTGAATCAGCGAGCAGGTCACCATGCGGTTTTTGTGAATCAGAGGATGGTAGATGTTTCGATTAAATGAGATTCGCGACAAGATTTCCGACCCCGACTGGCGCGCGAGGGTCAAAAGCCAGCTGGGCCGCACGGCAAAACTGAGCGAGTCGCCGATGGGCTTCGCCGCCATCGCGGGTGCCGGGCTGATCCTGGTGCTGATGCTGAACGTCGGCAACGGTCCCCGATCCGTTTCCCTTGACGCCGCAGATAAGACCCCTGCTCCCGCGCAGGCAACCGACGCAACTGGCGCAGCGCAGGAGACGGTCGACGCGGCTAATGAGCCGGCGCCGGGAGACGAGGAAGCCAACACGCGGACCGCTGTTGCCCAAAGCTACCGACTGAAGCGGAACGAGACCCTGATCGGGCTGTTGCACCGGGCTGGCATTTCCACCGTTGAAGCCCACAAGGCTGTGGGGGTGCTCAAGGATGTGACCAACCTGAGGCGCCTACAGCGTGGCCAGGAAGTCCGAATCATACCCTCCTCCGATTCAGATGGCAGCATCCAGGAATTGCGGATGCGTGACAGCTTCGAAGCGGAAGCTGTCCTGACCTCCACGGACGTCGGCTATAATGCCAGGCGCGCGCCCGTCGCAACGCTGGCGCTGACCCACCTGGTCGAGGGGGAGATCACCGATAGCCTCTATCTATCTGCACAGAGGGCCGGCCTGCCCGTTCCGGTGATTGTGGAACTGATTCGGCTGATGAGTTTCGACGTCGACTTCGAACGGGAGATCAGGACGGGTGATAAATTCCAGGTCTATTTCGAGCGCGCCTACGCGCCGGAGTTTGGCGATCTGGAAGAAGGCCGGATCCTGCATATGCGGCTGGAGCTACAGAAGCGTACGCTTGAGGCAACCTATTTCGAAGACGAAAATGGTCGGGGTGACTATTTTGATGCGAACGGCCATAGCACTCGCAAGGCGCTGATGAAGACCCCGCTGGACGTCACCGTGGTGACCTCGAGCTATGGCAAGCGCAAGCACCCGGTGCTTGGCTATACCCGCATGCACACAGGCGTGGACTTCCGCGCCTGGACGGGCACGCCCATCATGGCCGCGGGCGACGGTGTGATTGAGCGCGCCAGCCGATATGGCGGGTACGGCAACTATATCCGCATTCGCCACAACAGCACCTACCAGACAGCCTATGCGCACCTGAGCAAATACGGCAGGGGCATCAAAGCCGGTGCCCGCGTCAAGCAGGGCCAGATTATCGGCTACTCGGGCGCAACCGGCCGGGTAAACGGGCCACATCTTCACTATGAAGTGCTGGTGAATGGCAAGCAGGCCAATCCGCTGACCCTGAAACTGCCCACCGGCCGTGTACTCAAGGACGAGCAACTGGCTTCGTTCCAGCGGACCCAGGCCGCGCTGGTGGCAGATATTGACAAAGTCCTGATGCAACAACAGATTCTGCAAACAGCTTCGGCTGAGACGCCCGCCGAAGTGCCTGCAAGCGCAGGAAGCGAATCAGGCGCGACCATCTCAGCCGACAGATAATCGACCAAACGACCGGCCCGCTGGCAGCGTCCGCGGGCCATTCTTTTCAAGGGGGACCATCAATGAACAGGATCGCCGCGACCATATTGGCATCTACAGCCTTGTCCTTAAGCGTCTCAATGGGCGCCATCTTGGCGGATGATGCACCGACACTCGAAGGCTTCAGGAAGTGTGCATCCATCACAGAGGATGCCAAGCGCCTGGCCTGTTTCGACAAGGCAGCGGCAGGCTTCGACTTCGACAAAGCCAACGCCAGCCTGAACGAAGCGAAACGCCTGCGCCAAGAAGCCAAAGTGCTGAAAGAAGAAAAGCGCAAGCTTGCCGAAGCGGAAAAGCGCCGTGAAGCTGAACTGGCGGCTCAGCGTACCGAGGAGTTCGGCAGGGCCGATGCCGAGGTGCGGACGGTCGACCGGGTGGAAAGCGCCATCAAGCGCGTGATCGAGCCTCGTGTTGGCGGTAAGTATCTCGTGCTTGAGAATGGCATGGTCTGGCAGATTGTTGACGGGGGTCGCACCGGACCGGTCAAGGAAGGCATGGCTGTCCATATTAATAAGACAGCGTTTGGCGGCTATCTGCTGACTTTCGAGCTGACGCGCCGAACCTTCCGGGTCAAACGCGCCAACTGATCCAACAGTCACTCCTTTCCATAAGGAAGCAGAAGCAAGGTCCTGCGCGGGGGCGAATACACGCTCCCGCCAGGCCGAGTCCCTGCCCGATCCCTGTTGCAGCAACGCCACAAGCGCCCAAACCAGCGCACCCTGGGCAGTTGCTTGCCCGCGGCATGATCTACTGAATCTGCGGCATGATCTACTGAATCTACAGAGCCCCAACACGCCGCCCCAAAAAATGGCGGGTTTACCCTCCCGCGATCTGGAAGGGAGCGATCAGAGCACCGCCAGACAGAAAGCCAATGGCGCCACCCACCTGACCGGCATAGGCATTTGATAAAGTGACGCTGCTTCAGCCACTTCGGGCGTCAACAACGGTGAACCGGCGATACAGGCGAACCAGCAGCAGCCCGCCCGTCCTTTGCAGGCCAGCCTCCACGTGCAGGAGAAACGGTTTCTCCTAAAACCATTCCTCGCGAAAAAAACTTTCGCTCTAAACTAAAATTCCTCAACTAATAGGGGTTTAAACCGCTAAAAATACAGCCACAGCGGGGTTTGGGATGGTCGATATAACCATGGTTTATGTCTGTGGCGCAAATGACACACCAATCGGCTAATCCCAAAGTTCATCTATCGGGAAGATTAAACTTTTCTGTCATGCGGGGACAGATTCTGGCTACAGGTATGAGCGGAAAGTAATTTCCGCATATTCCGAGTGCTTGGAAAGCAATAATACAGAAGAGGAAACGCAGAGTGTCTAAGGAACTCATGAAATTGCGTCGCTCCGCCCTTATGGGCAGTGCCGCAACGCTTCTCGCCAGCTTCGCGCTGGGCGCAGGCGTAACCGGTGCTTCTGCACAAGATGCAGACTCCGACTTTGATATGGACCTGGAAGAAGTAACCGTAACTGGTTCGCGCATCGTACGTCGCGACCTGACGGCTCCTTCCCCAATCTCCACTGTTGGTGCTGAAGAATTCCAACTGACTGGTGCACAGAACGTTGAGCAGGTACTTGCTACTCTGCCACAAACGATCCCAGGCTTTGGTGGTTCTTCCAACAACCCAGGTGATGGTACTGCAACTGTTGACCTTCGTGGTCTCGGTTCTTTCCGTACACTGGTACTGGTTAACGGTCGCCGTTACCTCCAGTCCCGCCAGTCTGGTACGGTTGACCTGAACACCATCCCATCCACGCTGATCGAGCGTGTGGAAGTTGTGACCGGTGGTGCTTCCGCTGTTTACGGTTCCGACGCTATGTCCGGTGTTGTTAACTTCGTAATGAAAGACGATTACGAAGGTCTGGAAGTTTCCGGTCAGTACGACACCACAGTTCACGGCGATGCTGAAAAGTACAACATCGACGCAACTATGGGCGGCAACTTCGCTGACGGTCGCGGTAACGCCACTCTGTATGTGAACTACGCTAAGCGTAAGTCTCTCATGCAAGGTGACCGTAAGTTCTCCACTTACGCTCTTGGCGAGGACGGCGATCCAGATCGTCTGCCAAGCGCAGCTTACGGTGCAGGCACGGGCCTGGGTGGCTTCGGCTCCTCCGGTATCCCTGGCACGCGTATCTTCGGTGGCCCAACTGTGAACCCAGGTGCTGCTGGCGAATACAGCCTCGGCCGCTTCAACAGCGACGGTTCCGGCGCGCCATATTCCGCAGCGTCTGATTCGTTCAACTATGCACCAGACAACTTCCTCCAGCTCCCACAAGAGCGCTGGATGGCGTCTGCCATGGCACACTATCAGATCAACGACAGCGTTCGCATGTATGCGGAAGCAACGTTCGTATCGAACAAAGTGCCACAAGAGCTGGCTCCAACGCCTGCATTCACTACCATCGAAATCAACCCAGACAGCCCATTCTTCACGGCTGACGTACAGGCTGCCCTCGCGTCCTCCCGTACTGACACCAACGGCGATGGCGTTGTAGACGGTGACGACAACATGCTCGCATTTGTTGGCCGCCGTATGGTTGAAAACGGCCCTCGTCAGGCTCTCGACACTCGTGACGCTTTCCGCGTTCTCGTTGGTTTCGACGGCGAAATCGGTGACGGTTGGACTTACGATGTATCCTATTCCTACGCTCGCGTAGACAACTTCCAGTTCCTGAAGAATGACGTATCGGCGAGCCGCTTTATCCAGGCAATTGCCGTAACTGACGATGGTACTGCGTGTCAGGATCCATCCGGTGGCTGTGTGCCGCTGAACATCTTCGGTGCTGGCAACATCAGCCAGGAAGCTATTGATTTCATCAACATCTCCGCAACCAACGTAACTGAAATCGAATCCCAGAACATTCAGGGTCTCGTTTCCGGTACGCTCGGTGACTGGACTGGTGCTGGTGAAGTTGGCCTCGCGATCGGTGTTGAATACCGTAAAGACGAATCCGCGTTCACGCCTGATACCTTCCTGGCATCCGGTGACGTTCTCGGCTTCAACGCTGGTGAGCCAACTGTAGGTGGCTTTGACACTTACGAAGTGTTCGCTGAGATGGCTCTGCCACTCATCACTGGCGCGCCAATGGCTGAAAACCTCGAAGCTAGCCTGGCTGCTCGTTACGCAGACTATTCCACGGCTGGTTCCGTTTGGTCCTACGCTGGTGGTCTGACTTGGGCACCAGTCGCTGACATCAGCCTGCGTGCACAGTATCAGCGTGCGGTACGTGCTCCTAACGTACTCGAGCTGTTCCAAGGTAACGCAAACGGCTTCCCAGGGGCATCTGACCCATGTTCCGATGCAACTGCCAGCCCATCCGCTACCCTGATCTCGCTTTGTGAAGCAACAGGTGTACCTGCTGGCCAGACCGGTAACTTCACCCAGGCAAACGCGCAAATCGAAGGTATCTTCGGTGGTAACCCTGACCTCTTTGAGGAAACGGCTGACACCTACACCTTCGGTGCTGTTGTAACGCCTGAGGCTCTGCCTGGCCTGACTATGACGGTTGATTACTACAACATCACGATCGATGACGCGATCTCCACCCTGGGTGGCGGCGTCAACAACATCCTGGACATCTGCTACAACAACGTTCAGGACCTGAACTCGATCTACTGTCAAGCAATCACCCGTCGTACTGACGGTAACGTTGACACAGTGTTTGCCGGCAACGCAAACATCGGTCAGATCAAGACGTCCGGTATCGACCTTCAGTGGTCTTACGGCATGGATGTTGACTTCGGCTTCTTCGAAGGTGGTTCTACTCTGGACTTCAACTTCGTTGGTACGCACGTAATCAACAACGAAACCACGCCTGACCTGTTCGTAGGTACGGTAAATGACTGTGACGGCACCTATGGTAATACATGTGGTACGCCTGATCCGAAGTACCGTTTCAACCTTCGTACAACCATGACGAATGGCCCACTTCAGCTCAGCCTGAACTGGCGTTGGCTCGACAGCGTTGATGATGACCAGATCAAGAATGCAGGCCTGACAGCAGCTGATCTGCCAGTTCCAAGCATTAGCTCTGAGAACTACTTCGATCTGTCCTTCACGTACGACGTGAACGAGAACCTGCAGATGTACGGCGGTGCCCGCAACATCTTCAACAACAAGCCGACGTTCCTGGGCGACAGCCAGTCGCAAGCTAACACTTGGCCTGAAGCTTACGACGCAATCGGTACGCGCGTATTCCTGGGTGCACGTGTGCGCTTCTAAGCCATCGGCTTAATCAGAAACTCGGGAGCGGCGGGCATTGCCCGCCGCTTTCTTTTTTATTCGGCTTTCATGGGAACGGCCTGCAGCAGACACCGTGACGCACCCTGCATGGTGCGCCATCATACAATCGTCCAGAATTTCTTGGTGGGCCAGCGTGCTGTCAGATGCCGTGACGAAGAGGCTCTATAGCACCCCATACCGCTTCAGCGCGGCCTCCAGGGGCGCAAGTTGATTGGCATATGACCGCCAGCGCCCAATACCTTCCTTGTTCAAAGGCTTCCTGACCTGCAGCTCGCTGAAGGTGAAGCTGGTGCCCTTGTTCTTGTGGAACTCCAGGCATCCCGGATGCCACTCAAGGCCGCAGAAGTCCGCAATCGCTTTGGTATGCGTCACCGGGTCTTCCACCAGATCTTCATAGACCACCTCTAGTACCCGGTCAGGGAAGGTGGCTTTCCAGTGATCCTTGAGGCGCATATTTTCTGCATAAAAGTGCGCCAACCAATCCAGGTCAACGGCATAGCGATGCGCTTCCGGGAACAGGCGGCTATAGATGGACAGGCACACATCCCGAGGGTCCCGCCGCATGTATATGACGCGCGCATACGGGAACATCTGGCACACCAAGCCCACATGACGGAAGTTATGGGGCATCTTGTCCGTCACTACCGGCAGGGTATGTGGCGTTTTTTGCCAGTAGGATTGGGCCATGGCCGTCAAGCAGTCCGGGCTGATATTGGTTGGACTGGCCGCGCGACCTTGCGCCAGGTCCCAATAATATTGTGCAGCAACAAATTCTAGCGCTTCATTCTCGCCCCCGGCTTCCACACCTTCGAGGCAGGCGAGGATCTTTTCAACCAGCGTCGTCCCCGACCGTGGCATGCCCAGAATGAAGATAGGCTTTTGCCCACCCTGCATCGCAGCCCCGGCATAACGCCCAGCCACAGGGAAATGGTTGATGATCTTGTCATGTTCGGCGGCCGTCGCGGCCTTGTCGTAGGCAAAATCACGCTTCGCCAGCAACGCCTTGTGCTTGATATTGCCGCGTTCGAAAGCGCTGAAGGCATCCGCGAACCGATCAAGCTTCTCATAGGCACGCCCAGCTGTCAGGTCGAGCATGATACGGTCCCATTCAGTAGCGCTTTCATCCGCCACAAGGCCGACGCATGTGTCTGCCAGATCAGCCAGTTCTTCCTTGGCGGAGACCTCGAATTTCAGTTGCCAGGCGTGCCCGAAGGCCGGACGTCGCTCGATCGCCATATCGGCATATTTCCGTACGCCCACCTTATCTCCTTCAAGGCGCGCGCATTTGGCGGCCAGGTGATGGGCTTCCGCCCGGTCGACTCCGCCACCGACTGCCTTCGCAAGCTCGGCGCGCGCTTCCTTGGGCTTGCGCGCCGTCAACAAGAGGTCCGCGAGACTCAGATAGTCTTCCGCCGACGGTTCTTTCTTCGTCATATATGTTTTGAAGGACGCGATCGCAGCATCATAGTCACGCAGGAAACCGGCTGCCTTGGCGTGCTCAAACCATACCACCGGATCATCCGGGTTCTCACCCGCGAGTTCAGCCAGCGCCCGCGCGGCGCCCCGCCAATTGCCCGCCGCCCCCAGCGCCTTCGCTTTCAGTATCCGCACCTTGGGGCTTTTATCACCTGTCCGATCAAGGCAGGCGTAGGCCTGGCCAGCCAGCCCCAGCTCCACCATTTTGGTACAGATAGGCATCAGGAAATACACATTGTCGCCTGCAAGCGCAGCGGCCCGCATAAGGGCAGCCTTGGCATCTTCTATCTGGCCAACCTTGGCCAGGCAAAGGGCCAGATTGAACTGAAATTCAGGCACATTAGGGAGTTGCCGCGCCGCGTTTGCCAGATGTGGCAGGGCCTCGGCATCCTTGTTCAACTGCATCAGCACCGTGCCGAGGCCATAATCGGCATCGGCGTGCCCGGGGACGACGGCCAGAGCCTTCTGGTAGAAAGCGACCGCATCATCAAGCCGACCGGCCCGGTGGTGCCCTTCCGCCTGGTCAAGTAGCTGATCGATCGTCAAAAGATTCTCCCGTACCCAAGTCGCCCTGTGGCTGCCTGCTTCCTTTTGTCGCCAGGAAAGTCGTCGGCAAGTCCGCCTTCGCCTTTTACAATGGGCAGCCATAAGTTAAAAGACCTGTAGTCACCACAGAGGGAAAAGAGGGGGAAAAGATTGGATAGGTCGGACTTTTCGCTGAACAGCCAATTGAACGTGCAAGAGCTAGCCGCGGATTATGCCCGCAAAAGGCGCCTTCATATCCCCAACATCCTGTCTGACGACAGTGCCGCCAAGATCGCATCCTGTCTCGAGACGCAAGTGCCCTGGGGCTTTGCTTACAACAACGGCGAAAGTCAGTTCCTGCGCGCCGAGGAAATGCAGCGCATGTCCGCGCAGGACCAACAGCAACTGTTGAAGGAGCTTTATGACCGGGCGCGGACCGGGTTCCAGTATGCCTATAACTGCTACCCTATCCTGGATGCCTACATGAACGGCTGGGGCCAGGTGCCGCTTCTGGACCGCCTTCTTGAATTCATCAATTCAGAAGAGGTCCTGAGTTTCATGCGGACCCTCACTGGCCGCCCGGAGATCATCAAGGGTGATGCCCAGGCAACGCGCTACGGTCCCGGTCAGTTCCTCAAGTTCCATACAGATAATGTAACGGAAGAGTTTCGCGTGGCTGCTTTTGTGTTGAATTTCACCCGCGACTGGGACCCGGATTTCGGTGGTTATCTGCAGTTCTACGATAAGGACTGGGACATCGAGGAGGCCTTCCTGCCCCGCTTCAATGCGCTCAATATCTTCACCGTACCGCAGAACCACGCCGTCAGCTATGTAGCCAACTATGCCACCAAACAGCGCTACGCCATCACCGGCTGGTTCCGCTACAAATAAGACTCAGGATCAAGTGGGCACCACATCGAATGGCGTGGTCATGCGCACGCCGTCATCAGTGAAAGGCACCGTACCGTGCCAGACATAGGATGGGAATAGTGCCAGGAGGCCAGGCTCCGGCTTGATGATCTTCCTGATCTCTTCCCGATCTGGCCCAAGCCCGAGACCGCTTTCCCCAAACTTGATCCATCCTTCGTGGGCTTCGTCTGTATCGCGGACACTCTCGGGCACCTGCACATAGAAAGCCGAACTGATCCAGCCCGCCGGGTGCACGTGGTTGACATGGAAACCCTCTTTTGTAAGGCGCACGGACCATGAACCTGCAAACCGGAACGTCTGGCTTTTACGGCTGAGAAGCGGATGCTCCGCATCGTCAGGCAGGGAAGCGATATAGCGGGACACGCATTTCTCCAACTGCTGCCTGAGAACCTGCACGATGGGCACGGGCCGGAAGAACAGGCGTCCGTGGGTTTGCGTACCCCCACGCAATGTCTGCTCCAGAGGCCGCACCTGCGTAACATGCATGTCAGTGACTGTCTTCTCCAACTCCGTGAGGAATTCTTCGAGCGACCCATATCCTTCGGGCGTGTCGATCCTCTGTGGCTGGACAAAGCGGTCATAGTCATTGAGCCAAGTTTCACGCTTATCGCCCAGGAACCGCCAGCAAAGGCCACGATAACACCACATCTCCTGGTCGAACGGGTTCAGTTTCTCCGCAGCCTCCAGGTGGCCGAGCGCACGCTCATATTCGCCCTTCTGGATAAGGAGACGCGAGAAATCCATTCGAACCGGTTGAAGCTCAGGGTTGGCGTTCACTGCCTTGTCAAAATAGTCAACGCTGGCATCCACATCGCCCCGGGCCGCCAGAATACGGGCCTTCCTGCGGAACAGTCCTGCATCGCCGCCAAGCTCAGACAAAGCCTCATCCACAACAGCTTCTGCTGCCTCCTGGTTGCCCGCCAGCTCCAGCGACTTGACGTAGGCTTCCCGAAGCTCTGGCGAGTCTGGGGCGCTCTTGATGCCAACCTGATAGGATTTGGCGAACAGATCGCGTTTGCCGTGCTCCCAATACATCTGGTTCAACGTTTCATGGGCATCAAGAAAATCAGGCTTGAGCGCAATGGCTGTGCGGTACTGTTCATCAGCTTCATCATATTGGCCGAGCTCATAGAGCGCGTTTGCCAGATTGTATCTGAGCTCTGCCACCCGTGGCTCTATCGCCATGGCGCGCATATAATAGTCGAGCGCCTCTGCCTGCCTGTCCTGCATCCTTAGCACCACCCCCATATTATGGAGGGCACGATAATAATCCGGCTTTATCTTCAGCGCCTGGGAATAGGCCTCAACTGCCTTCGCGAGCTGGTCTGTTTCCTTGAATGAGATACCAATAGCATTGGCAAAACGTGGATCATTTGGATTGATGGCCTGGGCCTTCCCCAAGGCGTCAATCGCCTCATGGTGCTGATCCATGCTCTGGTACGCAAGACCCATATTGAAGAGCGGTTCTGCAAAACCCTGCTGGGCAGCTGCCGCTTTTTCATAAGCGCCGATCGCTTCCTGGGGCCGCTTCATATCGCGCAGCAGATTTCCCAGATTATTGAGCATCTGTGCATTTGTGGGCTGGGTGCCAAGTGCCTGCCTTAGCGCCTGTTCGGCTTCCGCAAAACGGCCCTGGCGCCGGCGAATCAAGCCCATCAGGTGTAGCGCATTGGGCTCCGCCGCAACCTGTGCGAGGATCGCACGGCAACATTGCTCGGCCTGGGCCAGATTGCCCTGACCGAAAGCCTGACCGCCTTGCTGTAACAGCTGCTGCAGTTGTGCGTTGCTCAAAAAACGCCCTCCTCTCGCCATTTCTTTAGCCTGCATAAACTTGTTTGAGAACGAAAATCTACCGGTTGCGGCATAATGTCATTCAGAAACCAAACCCGCTGACAGCCTTGGTTAGACTGAACGATAGTTACATACGTTACATATTTGTCACAGTCGGATTTCATAATTAATGTTCCATTAATCTTTGGCTTTACTCCCAATGTGGGGCCCTACACTTTAGGGGCCTAAACAAAAGGTCAGGGGTGCCTGTCGGGGCTGGCAGGCGCTACTTATCTCTGGGAGGAGTAACTTATGAATAGCACAGAGCTATTGAAGAACCGGCTGGCATTCGGCACGGCTTCACTGCTTATTGCGACAATGGGCATGATGGGCACGCCCGCCGCAATGGCACAGGACGCGGAAGATTCCGGTCCACAATGCGCTGCCGACGAAGTGATCAACGACGCCGGCGAGTGTGTACTTGAAGAAGAACTGGTAGAAGTGGTTGTTACGGGTTCCCGTATCCGCCGCAGCGAATTCACCAGCGCTTCACCAATCCAGATTATCTCGGGCCAGAAATCCCGTGAAATCGGTCTGATCAGTGCTGCAGACGTTCTGCAGTCCACCGTACAAACATCTGGCCTGCAGATCGACAACACCTTTGGTGGTTTCGTGATCGACAACGGCCCAGGTTCGCAGCAGATTGGCCTGCGTGGCCTTGACCCTGAGCGTACGCTCGTGGTTCTGAACGGCCGTCGTCTGGCACCTGCCGGTATCGGTGGCGCACCTACGTCGCCAGACCTCAACCTGATCCCAAGCATCATGGTTGACCAGTATGACATCCTGCTTGATGGCGCTTCCACCATTTATGGTTCCGACGCTATCGCGGGCGTGGTGAACATCAAACTGCGTCAGGACGTTGAAGGCTTTGAAGTTGATGCGTCTTACCAGGTTCCATTCGCAGGTGGCGGCGAAGAGCTGACTGCTTCCGTTCTCTGGGGCACGAAAACTGACCGCGCAAGCTTCATGATCGGCGCTGAATTCTATGACCGTAAGGCTCAGACTGTTGGCGAAAACCCATACATGGGCGACTGTGAAGGCTATGAGTATGAAGATGCTCAAGGCAATCGTTACCAAGGCGACCGCACATTGGGCCCCGAGTCTCGTGGCATCGTTGATTGTAACATCTTCCCTCTGACCAACCGTATTTCGATTCCGGTCTTCTGGGGCAGCGTCTACTACACGCCTGGTTTCTCCAACACAGGTATCCCTGGCGTATCTGACGGCATTCCGAACTTCTCCGAATCCTCTGTAACTGGCTTCGCTGGCTTCTTCCCTCACTGGGTAGCAGCTGACAGCAACGCCAACGGCGACCTGACGGACGACAATGGCTATGCCATCGTTGACTGGGACGGCGATGGCCTCAAGGACTTCGACTTCCAGGATCCATTCTACGCGTTTGACCGTTCTGATTATGCGCAGCAATCCCAATTCGTCTCGCCATCCCAGCGTGTGACCATCCTGGGTACTGCGGACTACAATCTGCAGGACGAAAACGACACGACCTTCTACTTCGAAGGCCTGTATTCGCAGCGTGATGACAGCAGCTTTGCTGCAGGCTATCAGTTGTTCCCAACTGTTGGTGCAGACAACCCATACAACCCATGTGGCGTTGAGGGTGTTGACTGTGGTGGAGTAATCGGCTTCCCGTTTGGCCCACTTGACGTTACACCAATCGTGAACATCCGTGGCGACCGTGACACTGCCAACTTCGACCTGTACCAGTACCGTCTGGTTGGTGGTGTGCGTGGTAACATCAGTGCCCTCGACAACTTCGGTCAAGGCAACTGGTCATACGACGTGTACGGTTCCTACAGCTACTCCAAAGGCTCGAACAGCCGCTATGGTATCAGCGCACCTCGCCTGGAGCAGTCCTTGGACGCAACGCGTGACGCAAATGGCAACGTTGTGTGTAACGACACGTCAAATGGCTGTGTGGCTGTGAACCTCTTTGGTGACAACATCTTCCAAGAAGGTGGTGGTACGCTCACGTCCGCAGAAGCAGACTTCCTGTTTGTTGAGCGTTACTCAGAGACCATCGTTAAGCAGACCATGGCCAGCGGCTTCCTGACGGGTGATCTGTTCCGCCTGCCTTGGAACGATACTGTTGTGCCTTTGGTGTTCGGTTACGAATTCCGTCGCGACACGATCGCGTCCAACCCGAACGACGTAGCGGCTGACGGCCTGCTCTTTGGCTGGTTTGCCGATGGCGGTGCTGACGGTTCCCGTGACCTGCATGAATTCTATGCAGAAACACACCTCGACCTGCTGCAGGGCCTGCCTTTCGCAGAGGAGCTGTCGATCGATGCGTCTGCACGCTGGACCGACGAAAGCTTCTATTCCCCGGCCACCACATACGCTGTTAAAGGTGTGTACCGTCCGGTTGAATATCTGACTTTCCGCGGCAGCTACGGCACGTCTTACCGCGCGCCAAACCTGCGTGAGCACTTCCTGAACGGTACCACGGGCTTTAACACTGTTTCTGACCCATGTGTTGTTCCTGAATCTGCTCGGGTTAACGCCCCAGGTAGCCAACCTGGTGACCCACAGGTTTATAACGCAGCAGACGATACTCGTCTCGACCGCGTGCTCGACGCCTGTCGTGCAGACGGCGTTGATCCAACGGCTCTTGGCCTGAACCCGGTAACGTTTGGTTCCTACTCTGCAGAAATCAACACCGGCGGTGCACTTGACCTGACGGAAGAGAAAAGCACCAGTAAGACTGTTGGCGTTGTTCTTGACCAGCCTTGGTTCGACAACTTCGACCTCCGTCTCGCTGTGACTTACTTCGACATCGAAATCACCGGCAGTATCGAAGAGCCAACTCGCGCCTTCATCGTAAACCGTTGTTACGACAACCCGGACGAGCCAAACGCAACCAGTAACTTCTGTAGCCGTATCTCTCGCGATAGCGATGGTTTCATCGATCTCCTTGATACGTCCTTCGTGAACGCTGGTCGCCTGACGTCCAAAGGTTTCGACTTCAACATGTACTACCAACAGGACTTTGAAGTTGGCAGCAAGACGCTTGGCGTATCCTTCGATCTCCGTGCAACCAACCAGCGCGAGAACATTTTCGAGCTGTTCGGTGACGTTGACGACCTTGCTGGTGAGCCTGGTGCTCCACACTGGCGTGCGCGTGGCCTCCTGACTCTTGAGTATGACGACTTTGCATTCAACTGGGATGCACGTTGGATCCAGGGCGGCGAGAATGACAACCCAGATGATTTCGACACCACTGCCATTCCTTGTGATGGTCTGGGTGTAGGTTGTCGTCCGGTCTACTACACCGACAACTACATGCGTCACAACATGTCCATCGGTTGGAGCAACGGCAAATACCGCTTCAACGTTGGTGTTGAGAACGTCTTCAATGCCAAGCCACCTCGCGTGGATGCAGACGGCGTCTTCAGCGTACGCAACGTTCCAATCGGTGTTGGCTACGACGTACTTGGCCGCTCGGTCTTCATGAGCGTCGGCGCAACTTTCTAAGATAAGTCTTAGCCCACGGCTGTGGGCTAAGTATGATTGTGGCTCCAGGAGACTTTCTTCTGGAGCCATTTTCACCTGGGGCCCGGCGGGCTGGCGCCTTGTGGCCTCGACCTTGGGAAAAGATTGGGGTGAGATTAAATGCTTAAGAAACTGAGTTTTGCTCTGGCTGCCGCGCTGTCCCTGACAGCAGCGCCGAGCACTTCAGCCTTCGCGGAAGAGGACCTGATTCCGCTGGAGGCCTTCACCATGTTGCCTATCATTCAGGACGCACGCGTTTCCCCGGATGGGAAGAAGCTTGCCGTCCTGCGCGCGACATCTGCGGCAGGCAACTATATTGTGGACATCTACGACACAGCCCACATGGACCGCGAACCGGTTCGGCTTGGGTCGGACAAAATGCAAATGCAGGCTGCTGGCTGGGCCAACAGCGACCGTCTCTATATGACCTTCCGCCTTCAGAAGGAACGTCCAAACCGCCTGGGAAGCTACTATCGTTTCCAACGGGCGATCGTTGATGCCGACGGCAAAGGCAACTGGCTTGAGCTGCCTGATGGCAGCAGCCTGATGTCCTGGCTCCGGAGCGACAAAGACGAGATCCTGCTGGAAATGGATGCCAATGAGAACCGCATTCCTGATGTGGTCCGCTACAATGTCAACAATGGCCGTACTCGCACCGTCATTCGTGGCAGCACCAAGATCAGTGGGTTCATCAATGATGTTGATGGCGATATCCGCGGCGGGACCGGGTTCGAAGTTGAATCAGGGTCGATCAAATATTACGCCCGCCTCAAGGGCGATGATCACTGGGAACTGATCAAGACAGTCACACCTGACGCAGAGACCCGCGAAGACTTCGATCTCCTTGGCTTCTCTGTCGCGAACCCAAATGAACTGTACGTCCGTGCCAACAATGGCCAGGACAAATCCGGTATCTATACCTACAACCTTGAAACCAAGCAGATGTCCGAACGCCTGTTCGGCCTGAAGTCTGTCGATGCCGGTAGCATCATCACCGGCAGCCAGCCGCATAACCTAGGCAAGCTGCTGGGCTTCACCTATGACGCCGGGGACTATAAGCGGTTCTATACAGACCCAAATGAGAAAGCGCTGCATGATGCCGTGCAGGCGCTGTTCCCAGATGAAGATGTGTCGCTCTATAGCCGGTCTGACGACGACAATATCATCATGGTCTATGTGTCTTCCGACACGACGCCCGGCACCTATTATCTGCTGAAGGACAAGGCCGAACTGATCAAGATTGGCGATACGTTCCCGCTGCTAGACAAGAGCAATCTGGCCCGGAAAAAATACATCAGGTACAAGGCCCGCGATGGCCGCACGATCTATGCATACCTGACCGTACCGAAGGGCGAAGGCCCACATCCTGGCATCGTGCTGCCGCATGGCGGCCCATGGGTGCGCGAAACTGGCGGCTATGACGAATGGTCCCAATTGCTCGCCAGCCGTGGCTATGTGGTGATCCAGCCGAACTATCGTGGTTCCACAGGCTATGGTCTCGACCACTGGAAAGCCGGTGACGAGAACTGGGGCCTGAAGATGCAGGATGACCTTGATGACGCCGCCATGTATTTGGTGGAGAATGGCCTGTCGACCAAAGACAAACTGGCCATGTTCGGCTGGAGCTATGGCGGCTACGCGGCTTTCGCCGCCTCCATGCGTGAAAACAACATCTACCAGTGTTCCGTTGCGGGCGCGGGCGTCAGCAACCTGGAGCTCCTGAATGCTGGCCTACACAACAACCCGTTCCTGAAGGAGCTGCAACGCCCGACCATCAAGGGCGTATCGCCGCAGAAGCAGGTCGAAAAGGTAAACATTCCGATCTTTGTTGTCCATGGCGCAATCGATGAGCGTGTGCCCGTGATCCACAGCCGTCAGTTTGTGGACGAGCTGGAAAAATACGGCAAGGACTACAAATATACCGAAATGGAAGGTCTGGACCACTTCTCCAACCGCTTCACGCACGAGCACAAGAAGCAGTTCTACACGGAACTGCTAGACTGGCTCGCCAGCGACAAATGCTTTGGCAAATAAGCTGACTCATAAGCAAAAGAAAAGCCGGGGTAATATGCCCCGGTTTTTTTGTGTCTAGTCCTCGGCCAATTCCCCCAGCGCCTGCCTGAGCGGGGCTAGGCCATCAGCTCCATAACGCTTCCAGCGTCCGATGGACCCCGAATAGAGCGGCTGCCGTACCTGCACCGAACTGGCGGTTGAAACAGGTGCAGCATTCTCATGGAAGCGTAGTTCGCGGAGCTGACATCGGCATCCGGTATCGGCGGCTACAAGGAAACTGGCCAACGGGACCAGACCGACCTTCTGATCAGCCTTGAATATAGCTATGAGACCTTCCCAACCTTCACCGCCTTTACCCGTGAGGATGAGGAAAACAGCTTCTTCAACCAGGAAGTCCGCCTCGTATCCAAAGGTGAGCACGACTATAACTGGATCATCGGTGGCTACTATAACAAGTTCAATTCCACCGGCACGTCGGCTGAATTTACGCCCGGATACGCAGCCTTTGCCGGCTTCGACCGTCCGGATGACCTGGAATATTATTCCACCAACGTGGCTGACCTGACGGAAAAAGCACTCTTTGGTGAATTCGGATATGACATCACCGACCGCTGGCAGGTAACCGTTGGCGCGCGTTACTATGAGTATAAGCTGGAAACATCTTCAACTGTAGACTTCCCACTGTTTGATCCGGACTTCACCATTCCTGATTTCGACGGGCTTAGTGACCGCGCACCAGATGCGGACGCCGGTCAGGAAGATAGTGGTTGGCTCTTTAAAATCAACTCTTCCTATGAAGTGAATGATGACGTTCTCGTCTATGCCACCGTCAGCCAAGGCTACCGCATTGGTAACTCGAACGGTATTGGCCAGTGTGATGCGTTTGATCCGGACAAGAACCAGGGGGCGTGTGCGCTTGCTGAGGGCCAGGTGTATGACGCCAATGGCAACACGGCAGAGTTCGACGAACGCTTCTTTACGCCGGATAAAACCACCAACTATGAACTGGGTGCCAAAACCACCTGGCTGGATGGTGACCTGACACTGAATGCCGCCCTCTTCTACGTGAAATGGTCTGACCCTCAGCTGGGTTCGGCAACTGTGAATGCCAGCATTCCGATCACGATCAACGCCTCTGGCGCGGATTCGAAGGGTATCGAGATGAGCGGTAACTGGCGCGTAACCGATCGGTTCAGCCTGCGCGGTGCCTTCAGCTACACCAAGTCTGAGCTGACGGCTGACGTTCCGTCCCTGATCCGGACGATCCCGACACCGACGTCGGCCAACCCTAACCCCGGCTTTGCGACCATCTTTATCGACGGTAAGGAAGGCGACCGCCTGCCAGGGTCTCCAACCACGCAGTTCTCGCTTTTCGCGAACTATGACCAGCCGCTCGATAACGGTGCAACGCTCAGGTACAACTTCGGTTATGCCTATCAGGGTCACGTCCTGTCCCGCGCTGGCACCCGTGGTGGTGGCCTGACATTGGATGACTTCGGTATCGCAAATGCGTCTGTCGTCTACGACACTGAAGACTGGACTGTGACAGCGTACATCGACAACCTCTTCAATGAGTTTGCTGAAACAGGCGTGCAAAGCACCAGCAGATCTAACCAGATTCAGCAGGGCTCTACGGTTCGTTCCTACCAGACGACGGTTCTGACGCCGCGCCAGATTGGCATCCGCTTCACTTACCGTTTCGGCATGTAAGGCTGGCATTCTTTAAAAGCAAAAAGCCGGGGTCTTGCCCCGGCTTTTCTTCGTTTAAGGTTTGGTCTCTCTAAGCCGCATCGGCCTTGCGTTCCTCTCGGTTCAGGAGCAGCGCCCCGTCGCCTGCAGACACGGACACATGATCCCCTGGTTTGATGTCACCCTTCAGGATTTCATCAGCAAGCGGGTCCTGCAGATACTTCTGCACAGTCCTTTTAAGCGGCCGCGCCCCATAAACCGGGTCGTAGCCCATGTTGCCCAGCCAGTCGCGAGCATCGTCCGACAGGTCGATCACGATCTTGCGGTCGTCCAGAAGCTTCTGCAGCCGGCGAACCTGAATGTCCACGATGGCAGCCATGTGGCTGCGTTCCAGGCGGTGGAACAGGATAATCTCATCCAACCGGTTGATGAACTCTGGCCGGAAGGAGCCTTTAACAACGTCCATCACCTCGTTGCGCACGCTTTCCACTGGCTCGCCGTCCTTCAGTTCGGCAATCAGGTGTGAGCCCAGGTTGGACGTCAGGATAATGAGCGTGTTGGTGAAATCTACCGTACGCCCCTGGCCGTCAGTCAGGCGACCATCATCCAGCACCTGCAACAGCACATTGAAGACATCCGGGTGCGCCTTTTCGATCTCATCAAAAAGGATCACTTGGTACGGCCGACGCCGCACGGCTTCTGTCAGTACGCCGCCCTCTTCATAGCCGACATATCCTGGAGGGGCACCAATCAGCCGGGCCACGGAATGCTTCTCCATGAACTCGGACATATCAATGCGCACCATGGCCGTGTCGTCGTTGAAGAGGAACGATGCCAGGGCTTTCGTCAGCTCTGTCTTACCCACGCCAGTGGGCCCGAGGAACAGGAAGCTGCCGAGCGGCCGGTTCGGGTCCTGCAGGCCCGCCCGCGCGCGGCGAACGGATGCCGACACGGCCTCGAGCGCTTCCCGCTGGCCAATCACACGGCGGCCCAGCTCATCTTCCATGCGCAACAGCTTGTCGCGTTCGCCTTCGAGCATCTTCTCAACAGGCACACCGGTCCAACGGGCCACAACGGCCGCGATATCCTGGTCGGTGACTTCTTCCCTGAGAAGTGATCCGGGCTCGTCGGAACTGGCTGCCGCCGAATCTAGGCGCTGTTCCAGCCCGGGGATGGTGCTGTGCTGCAGTTCACCCGCCTTGGCGTAATCACCGCGGCGCTGCGCTTGCTCCAGCTCAATCCGTGCTTGGTCCAGCTGTTCCTTGAGTGTCTTTTCGCCAGCGATCCGGTCTTTCTCCGTCTGCCAGCGAGCCGTCAATTCCGCAGAGCGCTGTTCAAGGTCGGCCAGCTCCTTCTCAAGGTCCTTGAGACGGGCTTTCGACCCTTCATCTTTCTCTTTCTTCAGCGCTTCCCGTTCGATCTTCAGCTGAATGATCTTGCGATCCAGCTCATCAATCTCTTCAGGTTTGGATTCGGTTTCCATACGCAGACGCGAGGCGCTCTCGTCCATCAGGTCGATCGCCTTGTCCGGCAGGAACCGGTCTGTGATATAGCGGTTCGAAAGAGTTGCGGCGGCCACCAATGCGGCGTCCGTGATGCGGACCCCGTGGTGCAGTTCGTACTTCTCCTTGAGGCCACGCAGGATGGAGATGGTGTCTTCCACCGTTGGCTCACCAACAAACACGGGTTGGAACCGGCGCTCCAGGGCCGCGTCCTTTTCCACATATTTCTTGTATTCATTGAGCGTGGTGGCGCCGATGCAGTGCAATTCCCCCCGCGCGAGCGCAGGCTTCAGGAGGTTCGATGCATCCATGGCGCCATCGGTCTTGCCGGCACCCACAAGCGTGTGCATCTCATCGATGAACAGCACAATATCGCCCTCGCCCGCAGATACTTCCTGCAACACGCCCTTCAGGCGTTCTTCAAACTCGCCGCGATATTTCGCACCTGCGATCAAGGCGCCCATATCAAGCGCCATAATGGTCTTGTTCTTCAGGCTGTCAGGCACATCGCCGTTAGCGATTCGAAGCGCCAGGCCTTCCGCAATGGCGGTTTTACCCACGCCAGGTTCACCGATCAGCACCGGGTTGTTCTTGGTGCGGCGCGACAGAACCTGCACTGTGCGGCGGATTTCCTCATCGCGGCCAATGACAGGGTCCAGCTTGCCGTCACGGGCGCGCTGGGTCAGGTCCTGTGCGAACCGCTTGAGGGCGTCATAGGCGTCTTCGGCAGACGCAGTGTCTGCTGTGCGGCCCTTGCGGATATTATTGATCGCTTCATTCAGCTTTTCAGGCGCCAGGCCAGCCTTCATCAGGATGCTGCTTGCCTCGCACTTGGGCGTCAGCAGGAAAGCCAGAAGCATGCGCTCAGCGGTGACATATTTGTCGCCTGCCTTTTCTGCAATCTCTTCTGCCTTGGCAAATAGCTGTGCGGTCGCTGGGTCCAGATGCAACTGTCCCGCGCCCGAGCCTTCGACTTTTGGAAGCTTGGCCAATGCCTCTTCGACGCCCTTCTGGGCGACTTCGGGCTTGCCACCAGCCGCGCGAATAAGGTTCGCGGCAAGGCCTTCCTTGTCGTCGAGGAATACTTTCAGAAGATGTTCAGGTGTAAAGCGCTGGTGGCCTTCACGAAGGGCCAGCCCCTGGGCGCTTTGAATGAAACCGCGCGTGCGGTCAGTATAGTTTTCGATATTCATGTGTCATCAACCCCATGATTGTCCTGCCCTTCTTTTGAAGCGACAGGGTTACTTCCGGTTACTCACAGACGCCTTCTTGGAAGCCCGCCTGCTATACACATGTGGGTATTATAGCAAATTCGCGCAAGGGTGGGAGGCATGAAAAAAGGTCGCACCCCCTGGAGACGCGACCTAATATGAATTTTGCGATAGCGATAGCCTTATGCGGCTTCGTTGCCTTCCGGGCTTCCGCCGGCTTCAGCTGGTGCCTCTGCGGCCACTTCTGGCGCCACATCTGCCTTGGGGCTGCGACGACGCGCTGGCGCACGACGGCGCTTCGGCTTTTCTTCGCTTGTTGTGCCGTCAAGATCGAGTTCAGGATGAACTTCCACCGGCTGGTCGGCGGCTGCAGGGTCAGTCGAAGTCTCTGCGGCCTCTGTTGGCGCCCGCTGATCATCAGCACTACGGCGACGGCCACGGCCACGGCGAGGTGCCTGTTCGACTTCCTGCTGCTGGCCATCGTCGGCCTGCTGGTCATCCTCATCCTGGTTCTGGTCGCGCTGATTTTGGTCACGCTGGTTCTGACCACCACTTCGGGCGGTCATTTCATTCAGCACGCGCTGATAATGGTCGGCAAACTGGTAAAAATATTCTGCCTGAACCCGGTCACCTGCCTGTTTGGCTTCCCGTGCCTGATTCTTGTATTTTTCCAGCAGCTGCTTCGGATTGCCGCGAACCTTGGGTTCGTTGCTCCGGTTGCCAGGACCGTTATTGCTACCTTTGCCGCTTTTGCGGGGTGCAGACCTACCGCGCTGTTTCCGCGCGTTCTGATTCTGTTTCATGCGAAATCATTACCAACAGTGATAAGAGATTAAATCAAAGGCAGACCAAGCCTGCCAGTCTTCCGACATCGAAATTCGACCTTTTTCGGAAATTATGTCCGCGGCGGCAGGCTCCCAAAGACCTTATCCGCTCCATCCAAGACACCATCACCCTAACGGGTCTTATCTGGCATTCCAAGGGAAAAAGGCTGAGTTTTCAGCTTTTTTTGCCGTATACCACGCGGTCGATCTCGCCCAGGTCTTTGGCCTTGCCACTTCCCACCAGGCCAGCAGCTTCAAAAAGTGCCAACACGTCGTCGGCTTGGTGAATGCCCACCTCAACAGCCAGGAGGCCGCCTGTATCAAGGAAGGCTGGCGCCTCGGCCGCGATCAGCCGGTAAGGGCCAAGGCCGTCCTCACCACCGTCCAGCGCGCCGCCCGGCTCATAGAGCCGCACATCAGGCATGAGGCCGGCCATATCCGCGGATGGGATATAGGGCGGGTTGGAAACGATGACGTCAAAACGCTGGCCCACCTCAAGAGGCCCGAACCAGCTTCCTTCAAGGAAACAGGTGCGATCATCAAGGCCCAGAGCCACAGCATTTTGCCGTGCCACGGCAAGCGCCCCGGCGCTGATGTCGACGGCAGTGCCCTGTGCCTCCTGGAATTCATGCAGCAGACTGAGGAAAATACAGCCCGAACCTGTACCCAGATCAAGAAGACTCCGAACCGGCTGTATGCCCCGCTCCTGGAGAACGGTTTCAACGAGAGTTTCCGTGTCAGGGCGCGGAATCAGTGTTTCAGAAGACACCTTGAAAGGCAGGCTCCAGAATTCCTGTTCGCCTGTCAGGTAGGCCACGGGTTCAAACGCCTGACGTCTTTCAACCAGCGCGGTAAATGCCGAAACTTTGTCAGCTGGAACCGTGTCAGCCAGCTTGCCATAAAGCGCCATGCGTGAACAGCCCAGCACATGCGCCATCAGGATTTCAGCGTCCAGCCGGGCGGTATCGATATCCGCCCCGGCTAACCTGACATCAGCCGTGCGCAGGAGGTCCTGAAGCGTGCCCTCTCCGCTCAATAGCCTTCTTCCATGGCCGCCAGCTTGGCCGACTGGTCTTCGCTGACCAGCGCGTCGATCACTTCTTCAAGGCCTTCACCCGCCAAAATCTGATCCAGCTTGTGCAGTGTCAGCCCGATGCGGTGATCCGTCACGCGGCCTTGCGGGAAATTGTAGGTGCGGATGCGCTCTGACCGGTCGCCCGAACCAACCTGGCTTTTCCGGTTCTCGGATCGTTCTGCCGCAAGCAGTTCCCGTTCCCGGTCATAAAGGCGGGCGCGCAGCACCTGCATGGCCTTTTCACGGTTGCGGTGTTGCGATTTCTCGCTTGAGGTCACGACAATACCTGTCGGCAGGTGGGTGATCCGAACCGCACTGTCGGTGGTGTTTACGTGCTGGCCACCCGCGCCAGAAGACCGCATGGTGTCAATACGGATATCTTCCTGGCGGATTTCGATATCCACATCTTCCGCTTCCGGCATCACCGCAACAGTGGCCGCGGACGTGTGGATACGGCCACCGGATTCCGTTGCCGGCACCCGTTGTACCCGGTGCACGCCGGATTCGAACTTCAGTTTCGCAAACACGCCCTTGCCGGACACATTCGCCATCACTTCCTTGAAGCCCCCAACATCGGAGGGAGAGCCAGAGATCATCTCCATCTTCCAGCCCTGCGACGCGGCGTATTTTTCATACATCTCATAAAGGTCACCCGCGAACAGGGCGGCTTCGTCGCCACCCGTGCCCGCACGGATTTCAAGGATGGCCGACTTGTCGTCCGCCGCGTCCTTCGGCAGCAGCTGGATCGAAAGGTCCCGCGCCATCTCCGGCAGCTTTTCCTTGAGCCCCTTCAGCTCTTCCTGCGCCAGTTCCTTCATCTCGGGGTCGTCGCCGGACGCGATCATTTCCTCGAGGTCATCATATTCCTGGCGGGCGGCTTTCAGCGCATTCACGGCTTCGACCACCGGGCCGAGATCTGCATACTCACGGCTCAGTTTAACGAATTCATCGTTCGAGAACTGGTCCGGGGTGCCAAGCGCGTGGCCCAGATAGTCATAGCGGTCTGTCAGCTGTTCAAGGCGTTCGTCGGAAATCATGGCTTCACTCCTTACGCCTTGATCGAGGCAACGAGACCGCCGAACGGCACTTCCCATTGCTCGCCGCTGTCCAGTTCCTTGACCAACACATTGCCGGCCTCAAGCTCGTTATCGCCCAAAATAACGACAAACTTCGCATTAGCTTTTGATGCACGCGTCAGTCGCTTTTTCAGGTTGCCGCTGCGATCCGCCAGAACCGTCAGGCCTGCTTCTCGCATGTCTTCCGCCAGCGCAAAAGCCTTCAGTGTCGCGGCTTCGCCCATCGGCATGATCATCACGGGGCGCACGTCTTCCAGCGCGAGGTCCGAGAGCATGGCAAGGCGTTCAATACCGCCCGCCCAGCCAACACCGGCCACTGCCGGGCCACCAAGCTTTTCAATCAGCCCGTCATAGCGACCACCCGCCAGAACCGTGCCCTGCGCACCCAGTTCGGTGGTCACGAACTCAAAGGCAGTGTGGGTATAATAATCCAACCCGCGCACCAGGCGCTCATCGTGCTCATAAGGCACACCCACGGCCTCAAGGCCCGCCTTCACGCTTTCAAAGAAGGTGCGCGACGCCTCATTGAGGTGCTCGGACAACAGCGGCGCGTCAGCCACGATCACCTTATCGCCTTCGTCCTTGCTGTCGAGGATACGGAGCGGGTTGGTCTCCAGCCGCCGCACGCTGTCTTCACTGAGCTTGTCCTTGTGCGCTTCGAAATAGGCCACAAGCGCCTCACGGTAAGCCACTCGGCTTTCAACGTCCCCCAGCGTATTCAGGTGCAGGATGACCTTGTCGCCCAGGCCAAGTTCACGCAACAGCCGCCAAGCCATGGCGATCTGCTCGACGTCCGCTTCAGGGTTTTCCGGGCCCAGAAGCTCTGCGTTGATCTGGTGAAACTGGCGGTAACGCCCCTTTTGCGGGCGCTCATAGCGGAAGGCCGGCCCGTTGCTCATAAGGCGGCATGGCAGGTTCTGCTGCATACCGTTTGAGATGAAGGCGCGGCAGACGCCGGCCGTGAATTCAGGGCGCAGCGTGATCTCTTCCCCGCCCCGGTCTTCGAACGTGTACATTTCTTTCGAGACAACGTCAGATGCTTCGCCGAGCGGACGGCGGAACACATCGGTGAATTCGAAAATGGGGGTCGATATCTCTTCAAAGCCATATGAAGACGCCACGCGGCGGAACGTCTCCACCACAGCGTTCATCCGGCGGGCTTCTTCCCCATAGATATCGCGCGTGCCCCGCGCTGGTTGCAGTTTGGACACGGGAAATTCCTTTTAAGTCAGCTAATGAGTGTCTTGGGCTGCCGCGGCTTCAAGCTGAGCCGCCTTTTCTTCCACAAGGTCAACAATATGATCGACAAGCTTGTCGTCGGTAATTTTATGATCGGTCACGCCAGAGAGGTAAACCATATGGTTGCCCTGGCCACCACCCGTGAGGCCGATGTCGGTTTCACGCGCTTCACCCGGGCCGTTCACAACACAGCCGATGATCGACAGGCTCATGGGCGTGTGGATGTGCGACAGGCGTTCTTCAAGCACTTCCACTGTCTTGATCACCGGAAAAGCCTGGCGCGCGCATGACGGGCAGGAAACAATCCGCACACCGCGGTGCCTGAGACCAAGTGATTTCAGGATTTCAAAACCCGCTTTCACTTCCTCAACCGGTTCGGCAGACAGGGACACTCGGATGGTGTCACCAATACCGGCCCACAGAAGCGACCCGATACCGATGGCAGATTTAACCGTACCGCCCCGGAGGCCGCCCGCCTCGGTGATACCCAGGTGCAGCGGATAGTCCGTCGCGTCCGCCAACCCCTGATAGGCCGCAACAGCGAGGAACACATCAGACGCCTTCACACTGATCTTGAACTCGTGAAAGTCATTGTCTTCAAGGATGCGGGCGTGCTCGAGCGCACTTTCAACCAGCGCTTCCGGGCAAGGTTCGCCATATTTTTCAAGAAGATGTTTTTCCAAAGATCCGGCGTTCACGCCGATGCGCATGGAGCAGCCATTGGCCTTCGCGGCACGGATCACTTCCCGAACCCGGTCAGCGGAGCCGATATTGCCTGGGTTGATCCTGAGGCACGCAGCGCCTGCGTCAGCCGCTTCAAGCGCCCGCTTATAATGGAAGTGAATGTCCGCCACGATCGGCACATTGGCTTCGCGGCAGATTTCCGGCATGGCTGCAGTCGATTCTTCATCCGGGCAGGAAACCCGAACAATATCGACGCCAGCCTCTTCCGCCGTGCGTATCTGGTTGATGGTCGCGCGCGGATCTGAGGTCAGCGTGTTGGTCATGGTCTGCACCGTAATTGGCGCATCACCCCCAACGGGAACATTCCCGACCATGATCTGGCGGGATTTCCGGCGATAAACGTCTCTCCAGGGGCGTACACTCATGACGGCCTTTTACCTCTAACTCCAAGCGTGTTTGTTGGCGTTATACATGAGGAAGCGCCTCGCTGAAAGCAAGGAAATTCGCGAATTGGCCGATTCAGAAATTCAGCGTGAGCCGCCCGTAGAAGAGCTGGCAGACGATAACAAGCGATCCTGGTCAAGGCGAACGCCTTCAACCACTTCGCCGCGGCTGCCGAGCGCCACCCGCTGCTGGCCACCCAGCGTCAGGCTTACACCGCCCGCGTTCGTGGTGGACAGAAGCGCTGATCCGTCAAACTGCGGACGATAGCTTTGGCCTTCGCGCAAAACACCAGACCAGATTTCCGTGCCGTCCGCATTTTCAAGGCGTAGCCATGAATCTTCCTTGGCTTCCAGCAGCACGTCGGTCTGCCCTAACCCTTCCGGAGATGGGTCCGCGATCGCAGCTGGCGAGAAAAGCGAGGCTGGACGTGCAAACAGATTTGCTTCGCCAGACACCACGGTATCAAGCTGTACCGCGTCGTTGACCACAGCAGCATCGGCATTGTGCGCCTGAGCCTGTTCCACCGGCGCCGGCAGGGACGCCTGCACGGCTTGCAACTGGGCCACATCCGTGTTGCGGTCGATTATGTCGCTGTCGGCCGTCAGGCTGAATGGCATAATGCTCGACCCGAACATAGCCCAACACAGCGACACACCCACAACGCCGGCAAGTGGCGAGAGCCAACCCGGCAAGCGCCGACGTGGCGGTGCAAGAGGCGTGTCCACTGGCAGCGCCAGCGGTGCTTCTTCAATGCCATATTCTTCCTTGAACTGGGCGACAATGGCTTTTGCGTCCTGCTTGAGTGCCATGGCATAAGCGCGCACAAAACCTACTGCGAATGTCTTTTCTGGCAGCTCGTCATAGTCGCTCGCTTCGATGGCGACCAGATAACTGCTCCTGACACAAATATCTTTGGCGATGGACTCGATACTCAGGCCGCGCTCATCACGCGCGTCCCGCAGCAGTTCACCTACTGTTTTTAAATCTTGGCTCATCACAAAACCGTCCCCTGCCTTGCCCTAGCTGGATTTTTCCAGTCTGGACAGACAGTAACCTGCTATTACAGCGTTTCCCAACGTGAGACCGTCCGGTAATTCCCCCAGGGTCTCTCGAGCACCACAATTCTGCATCCAAAGTGCGCCCCGCTATCGTGCAAGCAGCTTGTGGTTGCGGTCCGTGGTATTTTTCTACGGTTTCTATTGGACCACACATAAGTCAAAAAACATTTAACGCGCCGAGTCAAATAGATTCAATTTTTATGGGAAATTATTCTCCTCTCGACGGCAAACAATTGCCGCTTCAAGAGAATTTCAAAGTTTGATCTTATGATCCTGGGCAAAAGCCAGGAGTGAGTCGCGAATCGAATGCTCGGGCGACGTTATGTTCGACAGCATGAAATCGCGCAACTGCTTGAGGTTGACTGACCGGATCATACGCTTGACTGGCCCGACCGACGTTGGCGAGATGGAGATGCGGCGAAGGCCCAGCGCCACAAGCGCCATGGCCTCGATGGGACGGCCGCCCATTTCGCCGCACAGCGTGACTGGCACACCCGCGTTGTCGCAAGCCTTGATCACCATATGGAGGAAAGCAAGCACCGGCGGCGCCAAAAGATCATAGCGGTTGGCGAGTTTCGGGTTGCCGCGGTCGCAGGCAAAGAAGAACTGCATCAGGTCATTGGTGCCTATCGACAGGAAATCGATCTCGTTCATCAGGATATCAAGCTGCCAGGAAAGCGACGGCACCTCGAGCATGCAGCCCACTTTCACATCCTTCGGTGCTTCGCGTCCATGCTTTGCCAGGCGGTCGATCTCCTTTTGCAGGATAGCCTTGCAGCGCCTAAGCTCCGCCACTTCGGCGATCATCGGGAACATGACGTGAAGTGTTTTCCCGGCAGCTGCATAAAGAAGGGCTCTGAGCTGGTACCTGAGAAGCGCCGGGCGATCGAGCGCGATGCGGATCGCGCGCCAGCCCATAGCCGGATTTTCTTCCTCTTCGCGCGGCAGGAACGGCGCCGGTTTGTCGCCTCCAATATCCAGCGTGCGGAACACGACAGGACGGTCGCCCGCCGCTTCAAGAGCAGCCTTGTATATCTTGGTTTGCTCGTCCACCCGCGGCAATGCCGGCGATACCATGAACTGGAATTCGGTGCGGAACAGGCCAATGCCCTCTGCACCCGTCGTATCGAGGCTGGGCAAGTCCACAAGGAGACCGGCATTCATGAACAAGGTCACCCGGTGTCCGTCCATTGTTTCTGCGGGCAGGTCCCGTTCCGCGGCATATTCGGCATACAGCTTTTCCTGAAGCTCTAATGTCGCCTTGTAGCTTTCCACCACATCATCTGCCGGGCGGATATAGACATGCTCGCTGCCGGTATCGACAATCACCTGCTCGCCCTGCTCCACATGGTTAAGGAGCCCCTTGACCCGACCCAGAACAGGAATGCCCATGGCGCGGGCGATGATGGTCACGTGCGACGTGGCAGACCCTTCCTCAAGCACAATGGCCTTGAGGAACTCGCGATCATAGTCCATCAATTCCGCTGGACCGATGGTGCGGGCAATCAGGGCAGACTCTTCCGTCAGTTTGGTGCGGTAGTCGCTCTTGTCTCCCTGGATGATCCGGATCAGGCGCGACGCCAGGTCTTCGAAATCTGAAATCCGCTCCCTGAGGTACGGATCCCGGATCTTGCTCATCCGGGCGCGGTTTTCCTGCAACACGCGGTCAACCGCAGCTTCCGCCGTCAGACCCGACAGCACGGCATCCCGCATTTTTTCCTGCCAGCCCTGGTCGTAGGCAAACATGCGGTAGGTCTCAAGAACTTCCCGGTGTTCGCCACCGTGGGCCAGGTCCGGGTGTTCGATAAGCTCCTCAAGTCTTAGCCTGAGTTCGGCGATGGCTTCCTCAAGCCTCAGTTTCTCAGTGTCAACATCATCGGCCACCGTGCGGGTGATGTGGATTTGCGGCTGGTGGAAAACAGCCACACCGGCCCCCACGCCGCCCGCGAGCGACATGCCGTCAAGCGTGACAGGGGCGCCTGTGGTCGTGCTGTCTTCAGAAAGCTCTTCCTTATCGACGAGCGTGCCCGAGGCGACAAGCTCGGCAATCACCATCGAGATGGTCTGCAACGCTTCGACTTCTTCGGGTTTGTAGCGGCGAGGCGCCACATTCTGCACCACTAGAACACCCACCACTTTGCCGGTCCTCAGGATCGGCACCCCCAGGAAGCTGTGATAGATATCCTCCCCCGTTTCCGGGCGGTACACGAACCGCGGATGCTGCGGCGCTTCTGAAAGGTTAAGCGGCAGGCCGCGTTCGGCCACGAGACCCACAAGGCCTTCGCCAACACGCAGGCGCGTTTGGTGCACGGCCTCTTCTTTCAGGCCTTCTGTAGCAAACAGTTCGAGAATGCCGCCTGCACGCGCCAGATAGATCGAACACACTTCGGCAACCATATTCTGCGCGATGACGCGGACCACCCGGTCGAGCCGGTCCTGCGGCTGGCCGCTACCCGCCATCACGCTATGGAGCCGCCGAAGCAGCAATCTTGGCTGACTTACGTGGTCAGGCAAGGCATTCCCCCTCTTGCTTGTACCGACGCCATGGTCGGCATGCGGCGAAAACCGCGATCCATCTGTTAGCCGCGGGCATCCAGATGGGCTATTGCTTGGTCAACAAGCTCCCGAATGATGTCGGCAGTTGGCTCGATCTTCTTGACCATGCCAACGCTCTGACCCGCCATAACAGACCCGGTTTCGACGTCGCCGTCAACCACCGCACGGCGAAGAGCGCCGCCCCAGAAATGCTCGATCATCATCTGGCCTTCATCCTGGGCGATTTCGCCTGCATGGAATCTGGCAACAACATCCTGTTGGGTCTTCATGAAATCCTCAGTGCCCTGATTCTTGAGCGCACGGACAGGAATCACAGGAAAGCGGCTATCGATCTGCGTGCTCGCCACAGCATCACGAGCGCTTGCCCGAATGAAGGCCTTTTTGAATTTCTCGTGCGCGACGCATTCCTCGGCAACGACAAAACGGGTGCCAAGCTGGGCACCCGACGCGCCCATTTCAAGGTAGGACGCCATCACTTCACCGCGGCCAATACCGCCAGCTACAAAAACCGGCACTTCCGTGATAACAGGCAGGATTTCCTGCGCCAGGACGCTGGTGGAAACCGGCCCGATATGACCGCCGGCTTCTGCGCCCTCAATGATGATGGCATCCACGCCCGAGCGAACCAGCTTCTTGGCCAGCGCCGCTGTGGGAGCGAAGCACATCAACTTGGCGCCGAAGTCCTTGATCTTGGCAATTGCCTGACCGCTAGGCAGGCCACCGGCCAACACCATGTGACTGACATTCTGCTCGGCACAGACGTCAATGAGCGCGTCCAGTTCAGGATGCAGGGTGATCAGGTTGACGCCGAAAGGCTTGTCGGTCATCTCCCGAGTGACAACAATTTCCTTTGCCAACAGATCCGGGCCCATGCCGCCGCAGGCAATCACGCCGAAGCCGCCTGCGTTGGAGATGGCGGATACGAGGTTCCTCTCGGACACCCAAGTCATTGCACCGCCAAGGATGGCATAGTCGCTGCCTAAAAATTCCTTGCCGCGCTGCCAGTGTCTTTCCAAGCGCGCGTGACCGATTTCACTCATAAAAAATACCCTCAAACCATCCGCAGATTATGCGTCAGTCGGGGCATCCAAACCATAGGCTGTGTGAAGTGCCCGAACTGCAAGCTCTGTATATTCCGCGTCGATAATTACACTAACTTTAATTTCAGACGTAGAGATAACTTGGATATTGATACCCTTTTCTGCAAGCGTATCAAACATTTTGCTTGCGACGCCCGCGTGGCTGCGCATGCCGACACCCACAACAGAGACCTTCACAACGTCGCCGGTATAGACCAGATCGCGGTATTTGAGCTCATCCTTGCGTTCTTCAAGAATGGTCACAGCCTTCCTGAGATCATCCTCAGGCACTGTGAAGGTCACGTCGGTCGACGTGCCGTCCTCGGACGCACTTTGCACGATCATGTCCACGTTAATGTTCCGGTCCGCAAGCGGCGCGAACAGGTGGGATACCTGACCAGGCCGGTCTTCGAGGCCAACAACGGTAATTTTTGCTTCGCCACGGGAATATGCGATCCCGCTTACAACTTCCTGTTCCACGATTTCGTCCTCACCAACTACAAGTGTTCCGGGCAGGTCTTCAAAAGATGACAAGACCTGGGTTCGCACGCCGTGCGTCATGGCCATGGCCACAGATCGGGTCTGCAACACCTTGGCTCCCAGGGATGCCATCTCGAGCATTTCTTCATAGGTAATTTTATCAAGTTTTCGCGCCTTGGGCACAATGCGGGGATCGGTCGTGTATACGCCGTCCACATCTGTGTAGATATCGCACTGATCCGCCTTGAGGGCGGCTGCGAGCGCCACAGCCGATGTATCAGACCCACCGCGTCCGAGTGTGGTGATCCGGCCGTCGTCGGCAATACCCTGGAAGCCCGCAACCACGGCCACACGGCCGCCCTTCAGGCATTCCTCAAGCTTTTCGGTTTCAATTTTTTCGATTCGCGCTGCACCATGCACGTCGTTGGTGCGGATCGGCACCTGCCAGCCCAGGAAAGAGCGCGCTGGCACTTCCATTTCCTGAAGGCAGATCGACAGGAGCCCGATGGTAATCTGTTCACCCGCGGCCACGACCGTGTCGTATTCGCGCGCATCATGCATGGGCGCCGCCGCGCGGCAGAAGTCGACCAGCTGGTTGGTTGTGCCTGACATGGCGGAGACAACCACCACCACTTCATGGCCTTCGTCCACGGCTTTCTTGACCCGGCGCGCCACGTTCCTGATGCGGTCAACGTCGCCTACAGAAGTCCCACCAAACTTTTTAACTATCCGTGCCATCTGAAAATCCGGTTCCTGTCGCAATTCATGCTGTTTCCGGCATTTTGACGCATCCTCTTGACCCGAAGCGCGCAAAGGTGCGTATTGAGAAACAGCGCGATATTGTTTAAAGGCTGGCTTGCACACGCGCAAGCGCTCAGTAAGCCGAACGCGCGGGAAAAGCTTGCTTGGAACAAAAGATATGCTGAACGAAAACCAGACTTCAGAGACGGCGCCGGAAGCCGGCACCATCGCCCGTGGCGGCACCGTGGATGAAAGCGAAGTGGCTTTCTTCGCCCGCATTGCCGACACCTGGTGGGACCCAAAGGGCCCGTTCAAGCCACTACATATCCTCAACCCAACGCGCCTTGGCTACATTCGGCAGGAAGTGGAAGCCCATTTCGGCCTTGAGAAAAACCTCAAGAAACCTTTTGAGGGCCTGCGCCTCCTGGACATTGGCTGCGGCGGCGGCCTGGTGTCCGAGCCCATGGCGCGTCTGGGCGCAGACGTAGTGGCCGTTGATGCATCTGAAAAGAACATCAAGACCGCCAGCGTGCACGCAGCCCAGTCGAAGCTTGAGATCGATTTCCGCAACAACACGGCCGAAGCGCTGGCCGAAGCCGGCGAACAGTTCGATGTGATCGTCAATATGGAAGTGATCGAGCATGTGGCCGACGTGGATACCTTCCTTGGCGCCTGCCGCAGGCTCCTGAAGCCCGGCGGGATCATGCTCCTCTCCACCATCAACCGGACAGCCAAGTCATACCTGTTCGCGATTGTTGGCGCCGAGCACATCCTGCGCTGGCTGCCTGTGGGCGCACACGACTGGAACAAGTTTATCAAGCCGGATGAGCTGAAGGACCATGTCGCCAAGGCTGGCTTCAAGGCGGGTGATGCCACGGGTTTCGTGTTCAACCCGATCGGCGGCCGCTGGCGGTTGAGCAGCACAGACACCGGCGTCAACTATGCGATGACGGCGACCGCCCCCAAGTAGGCAGCAGTCGCCGTCATACCCCCATCAACTCAGTCTTGGGTTTTCTTCTTGAGGCCGTGGTAAGCCAGCAGGCAGGCGACAATCAGAACCATGCCGGTGATGGCGCTGTTCTCTGGCCCTTCTGCTCCGCCCGAAAGCCAGTCCGGCGCGCCTGTCTTGATCATCAGGTCTACCCACAGGGGCTTCACGTCAAGGGCGATGCCGGTTGTCGGCAGGCCGAACCATGTGATGAAAGACCAGTTCCAGGCCGCGTGCCAGGCGCACGCCCCCCAGACAGATTTCTGCCGGATCGACAGAAAACTGACAAAGATTGAGAATGCCATGGTCATGAAAGTGAAGATGGCAAACACCAGCGGATCAAACCCTTCGCCGCCGATCCCTTCGATATGCATCAGCATAAAGAGCGTGGAGTTGCCGAGCACCCCGGTCCAGATACCGAACCTCTCCGTAAGGCGGGACAGCATCCAACCCCTGAACAGGATTTCTTCGACGCTTGACTGGACAATAAAGGCAAGCCCCAGGAGCAGGATTGGGCCATAGCTCACAAGCGCAAAATCCTGCGGCCTCTCGAGCATATAACCGCCCACGAGCCAGACACCCAGAACCGAAGCTGACGCCATCAGGAGGCCGGTCGCGAATCCCCCGGGGAAATAGCGTTTCAGGCTACTGTCAAACGCAAGACCAACACTCGCCAAGCTGCGGCGCTCAAAGAAGCGGAGCCACAGCCACAGGATCCCGAAGGACGCGCCAAAGGACGCCACCAGGAAATAGAGGATGGTCGGATAGGTTTCGACATTCTCCCGCGTCACAAAATTGGCGAACTTAGCCGGCAACAAGACAGTTAGTTGCCCGCCAATGAAGAACACCGGCAAAAGGATGAACAGGGCCCAGAACCAGGTTCTTCGGCTGTTCTCAGTCAGGTCTGAATAGAATGCTGTTGTCATTGTTTTTCTCTCGCTGTCGGACTCGTCTTTGCGCGAGCCATCCACCAAGCCCCTAACGAAAGTCATAGCGGCTTGAATATCAAAATCTTGCTGTTTTGGATGGGCATGCCTATCTTTAGAACTGACAGCGAGAGGAAATCGGCATGAGCCGCGCACAACAAAAAATAGACAGCGCGCTGCTTCTGAAAGCCAACGCAAGCATCGAGGCCCAGCACGACATTCACCGCGATGTCGCTGTGTCCCGTTGGTCTATCGACCGCAACAGCGTGGCTTACGAGAAAAGCGACAGCCATACACTGAGCCTTTACCTGAAAGGTGGCGACACCAGTTGCCGTGCCGACCAAAAGGGGCATATGGGGCGCGCAGGCACCCTGTGTCTGATGCCGCAGGGACACGCGTCCACCTGGCAAATCGGCGGCCCGATTGACTTCGTGCACCTCTATTTCTCCGATACCATCCTGAAGCGCTTCGCCGCCGATCATTATGAGCAGGATGTTCGGATGGTGGACATTCGGGACCTGACCTACCAGGCGGACGACACACTCGCCGCCATGTTGATGGGGTATGTGGATTGCTGCACCCACCAACCAGACCGCGCCGGGCTTGTAGGCGAACATCTGCTCCTGAGCATCTTCGATCATATCATCAGCCGCTATAACGGCTTCGACTTGAAGCAACACCACCTCAAGGGTGGCCTCACACCGCGCCAGGTGCGGCAGGTGAAAGCCCTGATCGCCGACCGCCTTGACAGCCGCTTGGCCATAACTGATCTCGCCACTGAGGCGGGCCTGAGCCCCTTCCATTTCACGCGTCAGTTCAAGGAAAGCGTTGGCGAGACCCCAGGGCAATATGTCATGCGGCGCCGGATCGAGACTGTAAAGGAAAGGCTGTTGGGCGAAGAACCGCTGGCCCAGATTGCCGCAACGTCCGGATTCGCACAGCAGAGCCACATGACAGCCCAGTTCAAAAGACAGATGGGCATTACGCCTCAGGCCTACAGGATAGCAATGGCAGGCTGAAGGAAGGGTCAGGCGTCCTTGCGCCCAAGGCCCGGCAGCGGCATCACTTCCACACCTTCTTCGAGAAGCTCTTTGGCTTCCTGGAGCGTGCTCTCACCATAGATGCCGCGATCTTCCGCTTCACCATAATGAATCTTGCGGGCTTCATCGGCGAACCTGTCACCCACATAGTCGCAGTTGGCCTCGACATGGTTCTTCAGCTTGGTCAGAACTTTCTGGGCCTCGGCCACCACTTCCTGCAGCTTCGGATCGCCGGTACGCGTGGCCACAGATGCCATTTCGGATTTCTGGTTGCCCTTAGAGGCCACGTTCGGCGCCATCAGCGCCTTCGAAATATCATTGCTGCCACAGTGCGGGCATTCGACCAGCCCAACCGCTTTCTGTTCTTCATAAGCGCCAGAAGAACGGAACCAGGCTTCGAACCGGTGGCCAGTGCTGCATTTCAGGTCAAATACGATCATGTGACATCTACAGTGGTTACAGTTACATCGCGGTCATGGGTTAGCGATGGGATTTTTTGCCGCGCCTCAGCACATTTTGCAAGGTCCAAATCGGCGATGGTCACGCCAATAGCCTCACCCGCATCAGCCACCACATGCCCCCAGGGATCGACAATCAGGCTATGGCCGTATGTATCCCGCCCGGTGGCATGATGGCCAGTCTGCGCGGCCGCCAGCACATAACAGCCGGTCTCAATCGCACGGGCCCGCAGAAGCGTGTGCCAGTGGGCTTCGCCAGTGGGCCTTGTGAAGGCTGCGGGCACCAGAAGGATATTGGCACCAGCCTGGGCCAGCGCCCGGTAAAGATACGCGAAGCGCAGGTCATAACAGATGGACAAGCCAAAATTGGCCAGTGGTGTGTTGGCAAGAACTGCGTTTTTCCCGCCGTCATACAGCGCTGATTCCCGGTAGGCCTCACCACCGCCCAGGTCCACATCAAACAAGTGCATCTTGTCGTAGCTGGCCTTGATCTCGCCGTCCGGGCCAATCAGGAAACCCCTGTTTGCCAGACGGTCTTCAGCCACCTTTGTGATCAGCGATCCGATGTGCAGCCACACATTGAGTTCAGCCGCCAGGGCACGGAAGCGCTTCAGCCCCGGGTCATCCTTCTGGAAGCTTGCTTTCTCCAGCACCACCTTGCGGTTCATTTCCATCAGGTGCGTGGTTTCAGGCGTGCTGATGAATGCCGCACCGCCCTCCGCAGCTTCGCGAATATGCCCCTCGGTCGCCGTCACGGCGTCAGCGACAATATTCCCGGTGTTCAGCTGTATAAGGGCGACACGCAAAGGTTTCATCCTGCCAGCAGCGAGGTCAGGCCACCCTGGGCGTCCAGGGCATAGAGATCATCACAACCGCCAACATGACGCTCGCCTATCCAGATCTGCGGCACGGTATTCACGCCGCCTGCCTTTTCGCGCATTTCACGCCGGGCTGCCGGGTTCATATCCACGTTGATTTCCTTGAATCGGGCACCCTTTTGCTTCAGGAGCGCCTTGGCTCGATAGCAATAGGGGCACATGTTCGAGCTATAGATGACAATGTTAGCCACAAAAACTTCCTTTACTTCAAACAGCGTTGCCTTTCCGGCACTCTGGAGTCGCTCCTTATGTAAGCGAAAACGTGCAAAATTTAAAGGGAATCCCCGTTTCACGAAAGCGGGAGTTAGCCACGAACCGGCAGCCCCACCCTTGCGAAGGCCAGCACCGCCACATGTGTCGCACCAGCCTCCTTGAGCGCTTTTGCGCATTCTGATGCCGTGGCGCCGGTTGTCAGCACATCGTCGACAAGAAGAACCCGCTTGCCGACAAGCTCGCCCGACCGCGCTGCAGGTACCCGGAAGGCACCGCGCACATTCTTGCGCCGGCCCTTGCGGTCAAATGTACCTTGGCTGGGGGTGGCGCGCACCCGTTCCAGCAGAAAGGGATCGCTCCGCACCTCCAGTTTCCGGGCCAATCCTTTGGCCAAAAGCTGGGACTGGTTGAACCGGCGCTTCAAAAGCCGCCAGCGGTGGAGCGGCACGGGCACGACAATGTCGGCCTGCATTTCGGCGGGAATCAGGCGCGCCATCATGGTCACGAACGTTGGAATGCTTGCCCCTGCCCCGCCGTGCTTCATGCGGATGATCAGCTCGCGCCCCAGGGCTTCATAGGAGACTGCAGCCCGCGCCCAGTCAAACGACGGTGGGTCTTTCATGCAGGCGCCACACAGGGCATCTGGACCCACATCCACTTCAAATGGCAAGCCACATGATACGCACCACGGCGCTGCGATAGGCGCCAATTCCTGCCAACAGGAAGCGCACAAATGACCATGTGAGAGGATGCGTTCACCACAGGCCGGGCACCGGGGCGGCAACAGAAAATCCACCACACCGCTTCCAAGTTTCCTGAATACTGACTGTGTCCCCACCTGTTTCATGGGCCAAGCTTAGCAGGCAATCCTGCGTGAAACCAGTTGCACTGACGCGGGTGCTCGCTTATGTCAAAGCCCATGAGCACACAGCCAAACGACATCAATCTCTTTGATCAGGCCGCCGTTGAACGCAACCGCGTCCGGGGCCGCGCCATGGGGCCGGATTTCGACTTCCTGCGCGCAGAGATTGCTGACCGCATGGCTGACCGGTTGGCGGATATAAACCGCGACTTCAGCGCGATCCTGGACCTGGGCGGGCATTTCGTGCCCCACACCGGCCAGAGCGCTCAAACGGCGCCCGCAGGTGACGGGATGCTTGATGTCGCACCCGCAAGCTTTGATCTGGTGATCTCCAACCTGGCGCTACACTGGGTCAATGACCTGCCGGGGCTGATGGTGCAGGCCAACCATGCGCTAAGGCCCGACGGTCTTTTCATGGCAGCCCTGTTTGGCGGCGAGACACTGCATGAGCTGGGACACAGCCTTCTGGCTGCAGAAGCAGAGGTAACGGGCGGCGCCAGCCAACGGGTCATCCCCTTTGCCGATGTGCGTGACCTTGGCAGCCTGCTGCAGCGCGCGGGCTTTGCCCTGCCGGTCACTGACATGGATACGATCACGGTAACCTATGAGCATCCTCTGAAGCTGATGCAGGAACTCAGGGGCATGGGTGAGGCCAACGCCATGATTGGCCGCAGCAGGCGCTTCCTGCGCCGCGATGTGCTGATGCGAGCGTGCGAGATCTACCAGGCCAAATTCGGCATGGCGGATGGGCGCGTGCCCGCCACATTTCAGGTCATGTATATGACCGGCTGGCATCCGCACGAAAGCCAGCAGAAGCCCTTGAAACCGGGCAGCGGCAAAGTGAATCTGGCCGACGCGCTCAAGGCTGGCGGCCCTCCGAAAAAAGACTAGTCCCAGATCACCGTCAGGTTCGGCCAGCGCTTTAGCCATCCTTTGGCTTGCAGGCGCGCCTCGAAGCCTTTCGGGTTATTCGCCTTCATGGCCGGAGTGATCCTGAGGACATGGCCAAAAAGGTCGTCAAAGCCGAAAGCTGTCAGCCACTCGAAAACCCCTTCAGCTGTCAGGCGCACGCCGATCCCCGTCGCGGTTTCCGACCAGTGGCGCAAGGCAGTTTCGGTATCAGGGAAGGGCTCATAGCCGCCGAAGGTGTGCATGCGCGCCTGGTTACGCACCTGCCAATGGACAAGCGGCATCACCAGCCTGAGCGATGCCTCATAGGCCAGGTCTCGAGTCTTCTGGTTGTAGGTCGGGTCGAAATAGACCACATCAACATCAGCCTCAGGACTCTCGACCGCAGGGTCATACAAACTGTCCCAGTAGCGGTTGCGGATGAAGCCGGCCGCTATATAGGCGCTATCAGGGCCGGTGGTGCGGACCGCTTCAAGCGCCGCCATCGCGGCCCCATCACCGCGCAAAAGACGCTCCAGCCTTTGCAGGCTCAAAAGAAATCCCGAAGCATGGCGACAAGCGGATCATCCGCGGGTGGCATTGGGTAGTCGCCCAGGTCGCGGATTTTCACCCACTTTGTGGCCTGGCCTTCCATGCCGCGCACTAGGCCTTCCCATTTCCGGCACAGGTAAAGCGGCATCAGCAGATGAAACTTTTCGTAGGAATGGGACGCAAAGGCGAACGGTGCAAGACACGCAGCCGTGATATCGATGTCCAGTTCTTCCTTGCATTCGCGGATGAGGGCAGCTTCCGGTAGTTCGCCTTCTTCCACTTTGCCGCCTGGGAACTCCCACAGGCCCGCCATGGACTTGCCTTCAGGGCGCTGGGCAATCAGCACGCGGCCGTCCACGTCAATAAGCGCAATTGCAGCCACCAGGACAGTAGGCAGGCCTGCGTCAATCTTCACATTGGGTTCTGGGCAATCGTCTATCATGGTGGGTACGGGTAAACACACTTTTACGCAAATTCAAGCTTTAACAACTTGTTTAGGTTTCACGCAGAGGCTTAAGCTGCTTCTAGCGCGGATTTAACTATGGGGTTGTAATGGTGTTCAAGACAGTCGCGGTAAAATTACGCGGGCTGCACGCGGCCATGTGGCGGGACCGAAAAGGTGCAACTGCCGTAGAGTATGGCCTGTTGATCGGCCTGGCAGCCCTTGGCCTTGCTGCAGGTTGGGGAGCAATCGGTGATCTGGTACATCAGATTTTTGCGATGCTCAGCGATCAAACACAAGCGGCCACCCCAACCCCCTAAAGATTGGAATGGAAAGCCAGGTTTGATACCCAACCGGCGATCCGGTTCGATCAGCTAAAAGCTGCTTCGTGAAAGCCGCCTGCCATACGGCGTGACCGACGATCAGACTTCTTCTCGTCTGCGTCATGGTCCATGCGCTCAGCGATCACAAGCCGTGCTCTGGCTACTTCCTGCTTCATGTAATTCAGCTCTGCCAGTTTGTCCGCACCCTCATCAGCATAGCGGTCCAAAGCTTCGGTCAGTGCCTCATTCAATTCCGTCAGGAACTTCATCTGTAACTCTAGATTGACGGTTGGCATCATATTTCTCCAGCAAACTCCGGTTCGACGTACCCCACGCCTTACCTGATACAAGAGTCGTGCCAGAGAAATAGTTGTTTAAATTCATATAGTTGTTAATTTAAATAGAAACACCCGGCAGAAACCACCGGGTGCAAATGTCTGATGGTGGAACTTTTGTCCTAGCTGCGATAGTCCGCGTTGATGCGGATATAGTCGTATGTCAGGTCGCAGGTCCAGACTGTGGCCGTACCCTGGCCAACGCCCACATCAATGCGAATATCGATATTCTGGCCCTTCATGTGGGTAGCCGCCTCGGGCTCACTATAACGCGGATGCACACAGCCTGCCTTGGCCACATGCTGGCCACCGATCCAGATCTGCAACTTGTCGCGTTCTGCCGCTTCGCCCGCTTTGCCAACAGCCGCAACCAGGCGGCCCCAGTTTGGGTCTTCACCCGCAATCGCGGTCTTTACGAGCGGGCTGTTGGCGACAGACTTGCCTATGACGCGCGCGGCAGCGTCGTCTTCAGCACCCTCAATGGTAATGGAGACAAACTTGGTGGCACCTTCACCATCACGCACGATCAGCTGCGCAAGGTCGGTCATCACTTCATCAAACTTGGCGCGAAAATCGGCGAGTCTCGGATCGTCCGGGTCATCGATCGGATCGTAAGCCGCCCCCGCCCCGGTTGCGACTGCGATACAGGTATCGTTCGTGGAGGTGTCCCCATCCACCGTGATGCTGTTGAACGTGCGGTCGGTGGCATCCGACAAGAGCCTCTGCAGGCAGTTGTGCGTAAGCGCCGCATTGGTGAAGACAAACCCGAGCATGGTTGCCATGTCAGGCGCGATCATGCCGGACCCTTTGGCGATGCCGGAAATCACGGCAGGACGGCCTTCAACCGTCGCCACCTTGCAGCTGCCTTTCGGGTAGGTATCTGTGGTCATGATGGCACCCGCAGCCTCGCGCCACATGGAACCCGACATGCCGTCCTTGATGTGCTTCAAGGGCTTTTCAAACAGGTCACCATTCAGCGGCACGCCTATCACACCGGTTGAGCAGGCCAGAACCTCTTCCGGAGCACAGCCAACAATGGCAGCGGTGGTTTCAACCGATTTCACTGTCGCCTTCATGCCTTTTTCGCCCGTGAAAGCATTGGCATTGCCTGCATTGACGATCAGCGCACGGACCTTGCCGCCAGACTTTTTAAGTGCATCCCGGCACCAGTCGACAGGTGCCGCCGGTGCCTTCGAGCGGGTAAACACTCCCGCCGCCACCGAGCCTTCAGCCATGACGGCAAGCAAGAGGTCTGGTCGTTCACGCTTGCGGAAACCCGCGTGCATTGCACCCATTTCCACACCAGGGACGGGTAAAAGGTTCGGGAAGCCCTCAGGGGCAAGCGGAGACACTTTAGACTCGGCCATACTATCATCCTCAATCAATGCCTGTTGTTTCGGCGCATCATGCCCTCAGATTCGCCAATCGGCAAGAAATCACGGCCTAATCGCTCAATTCGCTGCGAGAAGATGCCGCACCAGTTGACAGACGCTGGCATGATACTTATCTGTGCCTGCACTCTTGTAGTTGTGAAACTGCATATAATTATAAAGTCAGTAACGCATTCCCTCAGGGATCACATTACGGCCGGCCGTGCACAGCGCACCAAAATGGTGACCGGTGATGTCAGAGCCAGGAAGCCTAGGGCAGGCCAGGAAAGAAATATGCTGGGACTAAGCACACTCGCCAAAAAAGTTTTTGGGTCCGCAAACGAACGTTATCTCCGGAAACTCGAACCTAAAGTCGCAGCCATCGGCGCGCTCGCGGACGAGATGACGGCCCTGTCGGACGAAGCCCTCAAGGCAAAAACCCAGGAGTTCCGTGACCGGCTGGAAGCGGGCGAAACTGTTGACGACCTACTGGTGGAAGCCTTCGCCGTCGTGCGTGAGGCCGCAACCCGGGCAATGGGCCTGAGGCATTATGACGTTCAGCTGATTGGCGGCATGGTACTGAACGACAGCTCGATCGCCGAGATGAAGACCGGTGAGGGTAAAACCCTGGTGGCAACACTGGCCGCCTACCTGAACGCCCTGCCTGGTAAAGGCGTGCATGTGGTCACGGTGAACGACTATCTGGCCGAACGTGATGCCGAATGGATGAGCAAGGTATATGGCTTCCTGGGAATGACCACAGGCGTTGTGGTGCCAGGCAAGACCGACGAGGAACGCCGCGAAGCGTACCTCTGCGACATTACCTACGCCACAAACAACGAACTGGGCTTCGACTACCTGCGCGACAATATGAAGACGCATCGTGATCAGATGGTCCAGCGACCATTCCACTATGCCATCGTCGACGAGGTGGACAGTATTCTGATCGATGAAGCCCGGACCCCACTGATCATCTCTGGCCCGACCGAAGACAAGTCCGAGCTTTATATCACCATTGACAAGCTGGTGGCCGAACTGGGTGAAGGCGACTATGAGAAGGACGAAAAGTCCAAGCATGTGTCGCTGACAGAAGATGGCCATGAGAAGATCGAGAAAATCCTCGCGGAACAGGGCCATCTGAAGTCCGAAAACCTCTACGACTATGAGAACACCCAGATCGTTCACCATGTGGACCAGGCCCTGAAGGCGCGCACCATGTTCGAGCGCGACACCGACTATATCGTCAAGGGCGACAAAGTGGTGATCATTGATGAATTCACTGGCCGGATGATGGACGGGCGGCGCTACTCGGGCGGCCTGCACCAGGCGCTTGAAGCCAAGGAAGGCGTGGCGATCCAGCCTGAAAACCAGACGCTGGCATCGATCACCTTCCAGAATTATTTCCGCATGTACCCGAAGCTTGCTGGCATGACCGGCACGGCCTCAACGGAAGCAGAGGAATTTGGTGACATTTACGGCCTTGGCGTTATCGAAATTCCGACCAACGTGCCGGTGGCCCGTATCGACGAGCACGACGAATTTTACCGCACTGGCAAGGAAAAGTTCGACGCCATCATCAAGGACATCATCGAGGCGCAGGAAAAAGGCCAGCCGGTTCTGGTTGGTACTGTATCGATCGAAAAGTCCGAAGTGCTGTCTGACTATCTCAAGAAGAAGAAGATCAAGCACCAGGTTCTGAATGCCCGTTTCCACGAACAGGAAGCGCATATCATTGCCCAGGCAGGTCGTCTCGGTGCCGTAACGATTGCCACCAACATGGCGGGTCGGGGTACCGACATCCAGCTTGGTGGTAACGCCGAGATGCGTATCGCCGACGAGACCGCCGGCATTGAAGACGAAGCCAAGATCAAGGAAATCAGCGACCGCATCCGCAAGGAAGTCGAAGAAGAGAAGCAGAAAGTTCTTGAAGCGGGCGGCCTCTATGTGGTTGCCACCGAGCGTCACGAAAGCCGCCGCATCGATAACCAGCTGCGGGGTCGTTCCGGTCGCCAGGGTGACCCAGGCCGCACCAAGTTCTTCCTGTCGCTGCAAGATGACCTGATGCGCATCTTCGGCCCAGAGCGCATGGATGCGATGCTTGTGCGCCTCGGCATCGAAGAAGGCGAAGCCATCATCCACCCATGGATCAACAAAGCGATTGAAAAAGCCCAGTCCAAAGTGGAAGCCAGGAACTACGACATCCGTAAGAACCTGGTGAAGTTCGACGATGTGATGAACGACCAGCGCCGCGCCATCTATGAGCAGCGCACGGAAGTGATGGATGCGGATGAGATTTCCGAGACCGTGAAGGACATGCGCGCCGACGTGATCCAGAGCATCGTGGAAGCCCGCATCCCGCCAAAGTCATACCCTGAACAGTGGGATATCGATGGCCTGGACGATGATGTAAAAACCAAGCTAAGCCTTGATGTCGATGTTCGCGCTTGGGCTGCGGAAGAAGGCGTGGATGATCATGTGATCATTGAGCGCCTTGAAGAAGCCTGTGACCAGGTGATGACCGAAAAGGCCAAGCGCATCAACGAGATGACCGGCACAGTCGACGATGAGACCGGCTTCGGCATGTGGGAAAAGGATATCGAGAAGAACATCCTGCTGCAGGTTCTGGACCAGGAATGGAAAGAACACCTGCAGAACCTTGATCACCTGCGCCAGGGTGTGAGCTTGCGCGCCTATGGCCAACGCGATCCGCTCAATGAATATAAGACGGAAGCTTTCAGCCTGTTTGAAAGCATGCTCTATCACATCCGTGAAGAGACAACTCAGCTTCTGGGCCGGATTGAGCTTGCCCCGCAGGTTCGCCCCGAGGACCTGGAACCTGAAGCGCCGTCCGTCTTCAAGGAAAGCCACCCAGCGCCAGAGATGGCCGTGGGTGCGGCCGTGCCAACTGCCAGTTTCAACCCGAACGACACCTCAACCTGGGGTGAAGTGCCGCGGAACGCGCCATGCCCTTGTGGTTCGGGCGAGAAGTTCAAGCACTGTCATGGCGACATCAAGAATATGAACCCGGCCGCCTTTTCTGGTGCGCGTCAGGCAGCGAACCCATTCGCCGATGTGGGTCGCAATGACGCCTGTCCTTGTGGATCAGGCAAGAAATTCAAACACTGCCACGGCGCCTTCTAGTGCCATTCGGCATGGTTTAGGTCGAATTAAAGCGGGCTTCACGGCCCGCTTTTTTCTTTTGAAATATATAGTTAGACCGATCCCGATCAGATGAACCGATTATGAACATCAGGCTCAGGATGGTGTAAGAAGGACTTGGCTACTGTGTCTCCATAAGACGAGGAGACCGAGTTATGACAGCACAAACCAAAACCTCCATCCTTCTGGCAGCAGCTACCTCGCTTGCTTTCGGCAGTGCGGCAGAGGCCGATCACCGTGATCCCCGTGACCTGCCGGCCTATGATCCGGACAGCGCCGTTTTCCGCACAAGTCACCCGATCCGGGTTTTCGTCGACGTGGACAGCAAGGACGAACGCCGTGAAGCTGGTCTGACCGAGTTTGAAGCCCGCGCCTACAAGCAACTGCGTTATGGCCTGCCGAGCTATGTTGAGTTTGTTCGCGAACGACACCACGCCGACATGGTGGTACGCGCCCGCGAGCAGGATTACCGTTTTGGCTTCCGCGTGGTCGATACCGACCGCAAGGACAAGAAATACAAAAAACACGCCCGCAACACAGGCGGTCGCTGCGGCCATTTCCAGAAAGCCTATTACACCAAGGTGAAGGAAAAAGGCGAGGCATATGCTTCCTACGGGATCAAGATCGCCATGCAGGGTTATGGCCGCGATACGGATTTCATCGAACTGCGGTCGGCTGAGAACTTCAGCTATGGCACCGATCTTGTGGCACACACCAATTGTGGCATGGTTGCCACGCGCCACATGCCCTCAAGCGGTGTTGCCGAACTGTTCGCCCGCAACACGCCTGAGTACCGGAACCATGTGGCACGCGAAGTACGCGAAGAGGCGGCAGAAGACCTGGGCCGTGCCCTCGCCCACAAGATCAGGAATGGCGTAGACCATTACTACCTCAACCTGGCGACAAAGCTGAGCCAGGCAGACTATGACCGATATTCACGTGGTGGCGACTATGGCTTGAGTTCTGAGTATGGCCACCACACCCCGCGTCCTCCACTGGCTGAAAACCAGCACTATAAATTGGAGGACGACGACCTGGGCACTGCGGTTTTCGTTGTAACCGGGCTGGCAATCCTCGCTGCCACCCTGGGCGACTAAACCTCCCCCTTTTGAGGTGCCTGTCACTGAAGCGCCCGGTCGCAGCACCGGGCGCTTTTTTTGAATACCGGGAAGGGGCGCCCAGAAAAAAGCGCCCGAGAGTCTCTCGAGCGCTTCTTTGATCCGGGCTTGTGACCAGTTTTTGCCCTTTCGGGCTTTGTACGTTCGGGCCTATTCGAACGCATCCTCCCACGAGCCTTGGGTGGCCGCTTTAGAATATTCGGTCGCCCGGTTTTCGAAAAAGTTGGTGTGCTCCACGGCGTTCAGCATGCTGTCTAGCCATGGCAGCGGGTTCTTCTCCACATGGAAAACCTCGTCCAGATCCAGCTGGTTCAGGCGGCGGTCAGCAATGTAGCGAATATATTGCTTCACTTCTTCTGCCGTCAGGCCTTCGATCGCGCCCATGCCGAAGGCCAGGTCGATAAAGGCATCTTCGTGGTGAACAATGGTCTTGCAGGCCTCTGTCAGCTCATCCTTCATGCGGTCATCCCACAATTCAGGATGCTCTTTCATCAGCGTGTGGAACAGTTTGATAATGCTGTTGCAGTGCAGGCTTTCATCGCGCACAGACCATGTAATGATCTGGCCCATGCCCTTCATTTTGTTGAAGCGTGGGAAATTCAGCAGCATAGCGAAAGAGGCGAAAAGCTGAAGGCCTTCAGTGAAGGCGCCAAACACGGCAAGCGTTACAGCCGCAGAGCGCAGGTCGTTCGAATTGAACTGCTGCATATAGTCATATTTGTCCTTCATCTCCTTGTAGCGGAGGAAGGCCGAATATTCCGCTTCGGGCATACCAAGCGTGTCCAGCAGGTGGCTGTATGCAGCGATATGGATGGTTTCCATGTTCGAGAAGGCCGACAGCATCATCTGGACTTCAGTGGGTTTGAATATCTTGGTGTAATGCTTCATGTAGCAGTTATTCACCTCGATATCACTTTGGGTGAAGAAACGGAAAATCTGCGTCAGCAGGTTCTTTTCCGAGTCTGTCAGTTTCTTGGCCCAGTCGCGCACATCTTCCGCCAGCGGCACCTCTTCCGGCAGCCAGTGAATCTGCTGCTGAGTCAACCAGGCTTCATACGCCCAGGGGTACCGGAACGGCTTATAAACATGCCGCTCTTCAAGAAGTCCTGTCGGTTCGAAAGTTTCTACAGTCGCCGCTTCAGCCATACTGACCGTGCCTCCCACTCTTAACGCTGTTGATTTTCATGTTGCCCAAAGGTTGCGCGGGGGCAGTATAGCCCCTCAATTAGTAGAAGGGAATTTAAGAGACACAATATTTGGTAAAAAAAAGGCTTGCCGCTATAATCCAAAATCCGTTCGACAGGGGCGAATCAATATCATTACTGAAGGCGCTTTTACCAGGGTCAGGAAGACAGAAAAAATTACCTATTGATCATTCCGGTGTATGCACCCGATAATGGCTCCATTCTTGGAAGGGCTAGGAATGTGAACGAGAGCAGTACAAAAAGTGTGCTCGGCGGCATTACTGCAAAGGCGATCCTTTTTGCAGCTCTGGCGGCTGTTGTCCTGACGCTGACACAGTTCTTCCTTGAAATACAGCAGGCCAAGGGCCGGACGGCCGCAGGCATTGAGGGCCTGATCACATCCCTCGAGAAGCCAGCCGCAAGGGCTGTCCTTATCCTGGATGCAGAACTGGCCCACGATATTGCCGGCGGGTTGCTGGAGCACCGCTTCATCACAGAAGCAAGAATCTTTGAAGACCACAATGTGGTGCTAGGCGAAGCCCGGCGATCAAAACAAACCGATTATTCGCTGCTGCAATCTTTGGTCGGCTTGTTTGTCGGCCTTGATACAGAGGTGTCGCGCGAACTTATATTGCCTGAAAGCATGTCTGAAGCCACGGGCGAAATCCGCATCAGCTTCGATGAGCGACAGGCAGTCACTGACGAGCTGAGCGGTATCTGTATCCGCCTGTTCCTGACCTTCCTGATCGCCATGATCGCCATTCTGGCCGTTCACGGGTACATGACCCGCGAGAGCGACTAATCCACCACCCATCAAACTGGAAAAGGCGCGCCGGTGGCACGCCTTCCCATGATGTTTGACTATCTGAAGCTTATTGGCAGGCGAGGCATTCCTCGTAATCTGTGCTGGAGCTTGAGCCAAGCTCAAGTTGCACTTCGCCCTTGGCCTTCTTCTTGTAGCTGCCCGTCGCTACGACCTCAGCCCGACTGATGGACTTGGAGCGACAGTAATAGAGGCTCTTGAGACCCTTCTTCCAGGCCTGATAGTGAATCTGGTGCAGGTCGCGCTTATGCACGTTCGCTGGCAGGAAGATGTTCACCGACTGAGCCTGGCTGACGTGGCAAGCCCTGTCAGCCGCCAGTTCAACCACCCAGCGTTGATCCAGTTCAAACGCGGTCTTGAACACGTCCTTTTCTTCCTGTGTCAGGAAGTCCAGGTGCTGCACAGAGCCTTCGTTGATGGTGATCGACGTCCAGACCTCATCCGTATCCTGGCCTTTTTCCTTCAGCAGACGCTTCAGGGCACGGTTATGAACGATGAAGTTGCCTGAGAGGGTTTTCTGGTTATAGCTGTTGCCCGCAATCGGCTCGATCCCCGGGCTTGCACCGCCACAAATGGTGGAGATGGAAGCCGTTGGCGCGATCGCCGTCTTGTTAGAGAAGCGCTGCATGATGCCATAATCAGCGGCGTCAGGGCATGGGCCACGCTCGAACGCAAGCGCTTCGGACGCGCGGTCCACTTCCGCCTCGATATGCTTGAAGATTTTCTTGTTCCAGGCCTTCGCCATGGCGCTTTCAAACGGGATCATATTGTCCTGCAGGAAGCTGTGGAAGCCCATAACGCCAAGGCCCACAGACCGTTCGCGCATGGCCGAATAGCGGGCTTTGGCCATCTCGTCCGGTGCACGGTCGATAAAGTCCTGCAGCACGTTATCCAGGAACCGCATCACATCAGGGATGAAGTCCTTGTTGTCTTTCCACTGCTTATAGTGCTCGAGATTGAGGCTTGAGAGGCAGCACACAGCCGTCCGCTCATTGCCCAGGTGGTCAAGCCCCGTCGGCAGCGTGATTTCAGCGCAAAGGTTCGACGTTTTAACCGTCAGGCCGGCCAGCTTGTGGTGCTCTGGCATCTGGCGGTTCACAGTGTCGGAATAGATGATGTAGGGCTCGCCGGTTTCAACCCGGGCAGTCAGCAGCCGGATCCACAGGCCGCGGGCAGACACAGACCGCACGGCATGGCCGTCTTTCGGGCTGGTCAGCACCCAATCTTCGTTCGCTTCCACGGCACGCATGAAGGCGTCGGTCACCAGCACACCGTGGTGCAGGTTTGGTGTCTTGCGGTTCGGGTCACCACCAGTTGGTCGGCGCAGTTCAATGAACTCTTCGATTTCAGGGTGGCTGATCGGCAGGTAGATCGCGGCGGAGCCACGACGCAAGCTGCCTTGGGAAATGGCCAGCGTCAGGCTATCCATCACACGAACGAAGGGCACGATACCGCTGGTCTTGCCAACACCGCCAACTGTCTCACCGATCGAACGCAGGTTACCCCAGTATGAACCGATGCCACCGCCCTTTGACGCAAGCCAGACGTTCTCTGTCCACAGGTCCACGATCGACGAAAGCTTGTCCTGCGCTTCGTTGAGGAAGCAGCTGATGGGCAGGCCCCGATTGGTGCCACCGTTCGACAGCACAGGAGTCGCAGGCATGAACCACAGGTTGGAGATATAGTTGTAGAGCCGCTGGGAATGGGCCGCATCGTCACCATAATAGGACGCAACGCGAGCAAACAGATCCTGATAGCTCTCACCGGGCATCAGGTAGCGATCCTCAAGCGTTGCTTTCCCGAAATCGGTGAGTAGCGCATCACGGCTACGGTCTACCTCGACCGGCCCGCCATGCTCAAACTGAGTGACCTCAAACATTGTGCCCATATCTCCCTTGTCCGCCCTAGCCATGCGGTACTGACTCCTTCTTCGTCCCGAGAAACACCCCATTGTGCCCGAGCAAAGAACAAAAGTCGAACAAATCGACTTTTCGTAATTATTTTATGTACTTAGCGAAGCGCTCGACCGAAGTCCCCCGTTCGAGTCGCTGTATCGCCGCGAGATTTGTAGGATAAGGTCGAACGGGTATTTTCGTCAAGATAAAGTGGTGAGAATTTTTAAGTGCCCAATATCTAGTGTTTTTATGACAGGCGTGTGACAGCTAGGGTTGCACAGAGTACACCCTGCCCACTCTCAACTTCAAGAAACTCAATGAGTCGCGCTTATGCGAGGCCTTTATCGCCAATCGCCAGGAATTTTTCGCGGCGAAGTTCCTTCAGGCGTGCACCGTCAACGCCAGCCATATCGCGAAGGGACCGCTCCATGGCATCACCCAGCATGTTCATGGCGCGCTCAGTATCGCGGTGTGCGCCACCAAGGGGTTCAGGGACGATTTCGTCGATCACACCCAGCTTCAGGAGGTCCTGCGCCGTGATCTTGAGCGCCACGGCAGCTTCATTAGCCTTGTCGTTGGTGCGCCACAGGATGGAGGCACAGCCTTCAGGCGAAATCACGGAATAGATGGCATGCTCCATCATCAGCACCTTGTTGGCCGCCGCGATTGCCACAGCACCGCCGGAGCCGCCTTCACCCACGATGCAGGTCACCATCGGCACTTCAAGGCCCAGGCATTTGTCGGTCGAGCGTGCAATGGCTTCCGCCTGGCCGCGTTCCTCGGCACCCACGCCAGGGTAAGCACCAGACGTGTCCACGAGGCTCAGCACCGGCAGGCCGAAACGGTCAGCCATATCCATCAAGCGGATGGCTTTACGGTAGCCTTCAGGGCGCGCCATGCCAAAGTTGTGCTTGATACGGCTATCGGTGTCCCAGCCCTTCTCGTGGCCCATGACCACACAGGCTTCACCGCGGAAGCGCGCAAGGCCGCCCACAAGCGCTTCATCTTCACCAAAGCAACGGTCACCCGAAAGCGGCGTGAAATCTTCGAACAGATGGCCGATCAAATCATGGAAGTGCGGGCGCTCAGGGTGCCGCGCAACCTGCATTTTCTGCGTTGGCGTCAGCCCGGCGTACGTTTCCTTGAGGAGCTTACCAAGCTTGGTCTCAAGCTGGCCGACTTCCGCTGTAATGTCAGCGCCGCCCTTGAAGCTGCGCAGTTCGCGGATCTTGCCTTCCAGTTCGGCAATTGGCTTCTCAAACTCTAGAAACGTCATCATATCATTCGTATCCGTTTTTTGAGGCGACTTGTTCATGGAACCCAGTAAACCATGTTTCGCCGACGGGCGCAAAATCCTTGATTGCTCATGCTATGTCAAGCTCTCAGTTCTTTGCTCCGCCAAGGCGCCTTTCGCTTGTTTTCTCATGTTCCAAAGCCGCCCTATCCAGGGGCAATATTCTTTCGCGCTCGGTTGCGAACAGTGGCGCTTGGTCGGCATAGTGCGGCGATGTGGCATCCAGCGTCGCACTGCCAAAGTTATGAACTGTGCGAACCCGCTGTGTCCCGTCCGCTGCCCAATCGACAAACATGATGTAGCTATCCCCCGCCGTTGCTTCAAGATGCCCGGCATCCTCATTCCATTCAGCATAGACAGCGCGCAGCACATCCGGGCCACCGGAGAGGGGCCAGCTTTCGCTCCCGCGCACCAAACGGTTCACTTGTCCCCACGGCACATCCAGCCGGCGAAAGGCCCCCTTCAGGCGGTGCACTGCTTCCCTGAAGACCTGCCGTGGGTCAGGTCGTGGTTCGCCGCGCATGTCCGCCATGATAAAGGGGGTGACGGTCAGAACACCAAGGGCGGCATGATCACTGGACAAATCTGTCTCCAGCCCCCAACCGAAAAGAAAATCTCGGGCCTCGCTGAGCTCTGCGTCCTCAAACTCCAGCCCTGTGACCTCATGCCAAACCTGAAAGGCGATAGACTTCTCCTCGCCAGCAAAGGAATAGGCATTGTCATATTTGATCATTTGAAAGGTGTGATCATAAACCTGCTCACTTGCAGACAGCAAATCCCGCAAACGCAGCGCCCGATTGGTCATCTGTGTCTCGATGCCCATCGTGCGGGAGAAATCCCCCTGGCGTACACTGCCGTCCCGGTCTGTTGCCACATAGGGCGTGTTGTTGGCGTTGAAAACAGTACCCGAAGGAGGGTTCACGGTCTTGGGGATATCATCAAAGGCGTGATAGCCGCGCCAGATCAGGTCAGACCGGTCACCGGGCACAAGACCAGACCAATCGGTGCCTTCAGGGCGCATCGGCATCATTGCGTTATAATAATGGGCGATGTTGCCCGCCTTATCGGCATAGACATAATTGATACTGGGCATGGCCATCATGGCAAGCGCAGCTTCGAAATCAGCCTGCGTGCGCGCCTTGTTGAGCGCGATCATTTCTTCAAGCGTGCGCATCTCGTCCATGCCGGCCCAGCGGACAGCAAAAGCACCCTTTTCTGTCTTGAACACAGGGCCGTGGGCAGACCAGTAGATGGGTTCATGGAAGGTCCAGCGAATGGGCCCCCAGAAGGTTACATCAATCACTGCATCGCTGATCTCAAAGTCCCGCCATTCGCCGTCGAGCCTGTACTGGTTCTCGTTCAAAGGGTTCAGCGTCAGCTGATAGACATCCACAAGGTCAGGCTTGTTCACGGTATTGGCCCAGCCAAGCGTCGGGCCGGTGCCATGCAGGATCAGCGGCGAGCCTGGGAAAGTGCCCCCCACCATGTCCCAGCCCTCACCCGACTTCACCCGTGCCTCATACCAGGCGACAGGACCGGTGAGCGGCTGGTGGGAATTGACGAGCAAGCGCGTGGCACCATCGCCAGAACGCGTGGGTGCGATCGCCACACCCTGACTGCCAAGGTCAGGCTGTGGGGCGTCCGTCACCATCAGGGACGCCGTCTTATCAAGCCCGGTGCCATAGTCACCCACCGCTACCTTGGCGACCACCTGATCGAACCCGTAAAAGAGCGGTGTTTTGAAGGTGAAGCCAGCAACAACATCCTTGCCGGTGAAGGGCAGCACACCGTTTGCCACGACCTCTGGATGCTCTGCCGCATAATAGTTCAACCCGTCAGCATATGCTTCTGCGTGATCGCGCGTTGCCTGGCTGATGCGGCTGTCGTAGCCGGCGTTCACCACGTCCCAGATGCCCATCCACTGAATCAGATAATCGGTTTTGGCGGCGTCAGGCCCCTTGAGCGTCGAGAGCTTGCCTCGGGTCGCCAGCACCACATCCTGAATGGTCGCGAAGTCATCCTCGGCGTGGGCGAAGGCAAGCCCGAAGGAGACATCCACATCACGGTCACCAAAAATATGGGGCACGCCATACTTGTCGCGCACAATGCGTACATCATACCGACCGTCCAGCTCAGCATATTGCGCGGGATCACCCTTGCCGGGCGCAGTTACCCAGAAGGCGACATAGGCAAGGATGGCAAGCGCCAAAACCCCAAACAGACTTTTCCGGAACATATGCTCCCCCCCGATCTTCCCTTAGGGACAATCTAGCGCATTTTTGCCGTCCGTCACGCCCCTAGTCACTCATGGGGTGCTTGGTCAGCACCAGGCTCTTCAAGCGTTCCTCAAGAACATGCGTATAGATCTGTGTGGTTGATATATCGGCGTGGCCAAGCATCTGTTGCACGGCCCTCAGGTCTGCCCCGTGCGCCAGCAGGTGTGTGGCAAACGCGTGGCGCATCTTGTGCGGGCTGACGGCGCTTGGCATCACGCCCGCTGCCACCGCCAAATCCTTCATCAGCTGCCCAACCCGGCGGCGGGTCAGGAAACCTTCCTTGCCGCGTGAGGGGAACAGATAAGGCGAGTCCTTGAAAGGCGAGGCGCGGACCGCATCCATGTGCGCCATCAGGGCATGCCGTGCCTTGTCCCCGAGCGGCACCATGCGTTCGCGCCCGCCCTTGCCGCGCACCATGATCATGGCTGTGTCCGGTCCCACCGCGCGCTTGGGCAGAGTCACAAGTTCAGACACCCGCAGGCCGGTGGCATAGAGCGTTTCCACAAGCGCATGCAGGCGTTTTTCACCCAGCCCGCCTCCTTTGGCCTGCACTTCCGCCGTATCCAGCAGCCGGTCTACGTCAGATTCAGACAGCACTTTTGGCAACTTCTGCTCAGGCCGCGGGCTTTCGATATTCTTGGCTGGATTGTCCATGCGTAAGCCGTCTGAATAAAGGAAAAGGTAAAATTGCCTGAGCGCGGAAAGGCGCCGCGCAACGGTGCCTGCTTTCAGCCCGCGTCGGTGAAGGCCAGAGAGATAATCCCGGATATCCTGCGCGTCTGCAGACGCCAGTTTGCTGGTGCAGTGTTCGCTAAAATCTTCAAGGTCGCGCCGGTAGGCCATCAGGCTGTTCTTGGCCCGCCCCTTTTCCGCTGCCAGCATTTCAAGAAACTGATCAATCAGCGAGGCGTCTGACATGGCTGCCTACAGGCCTCGCCGGACCAGGACTTCCACTGCCAACTGATGAGCCTCCGTGGTCAACCCCAACTCCCTGAGGGCTCCAACCAGTGATCCGGCGTAGGACGCGGGCACAGCACCGTCCGCCGTTGTGGCGTAAGCCAGCGACAAGGCACCTGCTTTGTCACCCTCAGCTTGCATCACTAGAAGCCGACGCCAGTGGGCAGGAGACATGCTTGGCCCTGAAACCTGCGGCGCGCCTTCTTCGGCCAAGCCCCAGATATCTTCCGGCACAGTATGCCCTAGGGCTTCAAGCGTGGTGAAAAGAATGGCTGCATGGGCGAACCGGGCTTCATCGTCACCCTGCTGTCCCCACCAGGCCATAAGGCGGTCTGGCGTCACCTCTGGCGCACCGGGGATACCAGCCGCCACCATCAGCGGCCAACTGGCTTCTAGAACTGCATCTTTGGCCGCATCATCGCCAGCCTGACCAGCCCGCAGGGTGGTGAACAGGCGGCCCGCCTGGGCCATATCACCCTCAACCAGAGCAGTCCGGATCTGACGCGCGGTCACACCGGCATCCACCGGGCCCGCTTGCAAATAGTCCAGCACCGGCAACAGATAAAGCGCCTTGTTCGGGTCTTCTGCCCGGCGCTTCAATGACGCCAGCGCGTCCGCCCGTGCAGGCTCGTCCGCGCCTGCCTGGGCTTCTGCGATCACAATCATGTCGCCGTCAAAGCTCATGTCTTCCTGCATCAGGGCCTGGGTGTCCACGTCCAGCTGCACAGTGGGCGGCACGGCGCGAAGGTAATCCACCAGCATGTCGGCGCCCAGCCAGCCTTCAGACAGGCCGCGCGCAATCAACTGCAGCTTGGCCTCCGGCACCACGCCCGGGATGCCCAGCATGGCCTTGGCGGCCATTGGTTTTGCGCCCTGGAGATCAAGCGCCGAAACCTGCACTTTCGCCAGCCGCACCATGGTGGCTTCAAGCACATCTACCCTAAGCATGTTCGACAGAACCATGCCGGATGTCAGCACCGTGCCTCCAGCCTGTTCCGCCTCAACCAAAATCTGGTCGGTCAGCTGATAGAAAGTCGGTTGAACACTGCTGACTTCCTCCAGAATACCCAGATTGAAATCCACCCCGACCCGGTCGCCCTGCACCGCGCGGCAGAAAACCGCCATCCTGAGCCAGAAGGCATCATTGCTGTCGGCACGTTCCTGAGTCGCAATTGCGCAGGCGTCTTCAATGCGGCCCGCCAGCAGATGGCCATCCACCAAGGCACGCGAAAGGCCTGACCAGTCATGGTCAGGCGTCAGGGAACTCAGAAGCGCCAGATAGCCTTCGGTGTCGCCGTGGGCAGCCAGCACATCCAGGCGGGCTTCGATGAAACTATCAATGTCAGCATCACCAGTGGGCGCGGGCAGCAGGTAACCTGAAAGCGCCATTCGGCGCGCAGCCTTCACCATCGCAGACGTTTTGCTTGGGCGGGCAAGCTTCTTCAGTTCCGCTTCCACAGCCTGCCGGTCATAGCCAGCCCAGAAATCATTGGGGTAGGCGCGGCTGCCTGTCAGAACCGCGATCCCGCTGGGATCAAGCGTCTGGAGGGCGCCTGCAAAAATATCAGTGTCGGGTGTCGGAACGGCTTGATCCGTCATGTCTTCACCCACTAGCGCCTCATCGGTCACGGTTTGATCCGCGTCCGGCAACGCCTCGGTCAAATCTGTTCCTGTATCGGCAGGTTGATCAACGAGTGCGGTTTGGGGTGCTGGGGGAATTTCGATGCTGCCTTTTGGCAGGTAGGGTTGCGGCAGGATAGACCGGGGCGCACCAAGCGCAGGGCCTACCTGGCGCTTCAGCGCAGGGCGAGGGCCAAGGAAGAAGCGGCCATCGGCTTCATCCACAGTTTTCTGCGCGGCGGATTCCGCAGCCTGTGCATCCTGGGCCTGAGTTTCAGCCTGCCCGTCAGTCTGATCAGTAGTCTGCTCAGCAGCATCCTGGGTATCGCTTTCAGCTTCCTGCTGGGCGCGCACATCAAAGGCAGCAAGCGCGGCAATAGCCCCGCCCATCAGCATCGCGGCCATCAGGCGCCTGATTACTGTCATATCTGCCATGCGCACAGCTGCGCGTGCTTTATGCCGGGAAACGGTCATTGCTCAGTGTTTTGGTCACTGTTTCGGAAGGCGCCGGGATATCCCAAGTCATCAGAAAAATGGCACCGCCCACGATCACCAGCACTCCGGCAATCAGCAAAATCTGCGTTAATTTCGACATGAAACTCCCTTTGGTCTTTCAAGTAACCTTGCCTTACCTGTTGGTCTTATATGATGGCCCAGCGCACAAGTCCAGCCAAGCCAGCAGAAGGAAGGGTTCTCAAAAACACATTGGTCATCCTTTTGGGCAGAAATAAGGTATTGGTTTCCTATAAAACCGTTGGCGAAGCGGGCCCGGCTGTGTAAAGAGCGAAGCATGACGAACGTGAAACAGAAAAATCAGGCCAAAAAGCAGTCGGTGGCGAGCCAATATGGCGTCGACCGCACCATTGTTCTGGTTGGCCTGATGGGCGCTGGCAAAACCACCGTTGGAAGGCGGCTGGCGCGCAAGCTCAACCTGCCGTTCGTCGATTCAGATCATGAGATCGAGAAAGCCGCCGGCATGTCGGTGGCCGAGATTTTCGAATGCTTCGGCGAGGCAGACTTCCGCTCGGGAGAACGCCGGGTGATCGAGCGCCTTCTGGACGGAAAACCGCAGATTGTGGCAACCGGCGGCGGCGCTTTCATCAACGAGGCAACTCGGGCGCTTATCAAGGAAAAAGGCCTGTCCATCTGGCTGGACGCCGACATTGAGGTGCTGGTGGAACGTACCGGCAGGCGCGACACCCGCCCGCTTCTGAAAACCGGCGACCCCAAGGAAATCCTGACACGGTTGGCGGCTGAGCGCGCACCGTTTTACGCCCAGGCCGACATGAAAGTGGCATCATCGCAGGGGCCACACGAGGATGTCGTTTCGGGCATTCTTGATGCGCTGAAGGCAAGGAAAGCAGCATGAGCGCGAGCGGCACCATCCTGAAAACCGTGCCGGTGGACCTGGGCGACCGATCCTACGACATCCGGATCGGCGTGGGAATCATGGCACAAATGGGCACACTGGTAGGGCCCGTTTTACGAAGCAAGCGTACCATCATCATCACGGATGAAAATGTCGCCAAACTGCACCTGGCGGCGGCGGAAAAATCACTGGCAGCAGCCGGCATCAATTCCGACGCCATCATCCTTCCCGCAGGCGAAGCGACCAAGTCCTTCGCCAACTTCGAGAAACTGACGAGCCGGCTTCTGGAACTGGGTGCTGAGCGCAAGGATACGCTGATCGCGCTGGGCGGCGGGGTGATCGGTGACATCACCGGTTTTGCGGCGGCGGTCCTGAGGCGCGGCATGGATTTCATCCAGGTGCCCACAAGCCTGCTCGCGCAAGTCGACAGCTCGGTGGGCGGCAAGACAGGCATCAACACCCCCTTCGGCAAGAACCTCATCGGCGCGTTCCACCAGCCGAAGATGGTGGTGATCGACCTTGAGGTGCTGGACACCCTGCCCGCGCGCGAACTGCAGGCGGGCTACGCCGAAGTGGTCAAATACGGCCTGATCGACGACCCGGATTTCTTCAGCTGGCTTGAGGAAAACGGTGCGCGCCTGCGCACAGGCGACCGCGAAGCCCAGGCAATTGCCGTGGCGAAAAGCTGCGAGACCAAGGCGCGCATTGTTGCCGAAGACGAGTTCGAGGCTGGCAAACGCGCGCTTCTCAACCTGGGGCACACCTTCGGGCACGCGCTGGAGGCCGAGTGCGGCTATGACGGCACACTGTTGCACGGCGAGGGCGTGGCCATCGGCATGGCCATGGCGCTGGACGCCAGCGTGCGCTTGGGTCTTGCGCCGCAGCAAGACCTCGCGCGCTATCTGGCGCACCTGAAGTCCGTCAACATGATGGCCGCCGCCAGCCAGATTGGCAAAGCCATGGACGCTGACACCCTGCTGGCGCACATGAGCCAGGACAAGAAAGTCGACGCCGGCGAGATTGTTTTCATTCTTGGCCCCATCGGCGGCGCCGCCACACATAAAGGCGTAGACCTGAATATAATCAAGGCTGTATTACAGGACTCTATTGACGGTCGCGGCATCTGACACATATGTGGAAGCCTGACCCGCCGGCTTTTGGCGGTGCGACATTAGAGACTGGAGCTTTACCATGGACGAGACAGCGGCAGCCGCTTCTCTCTTCGATACCGATTTCTGGATAACCGCCGGGATCATTTTCGTTCTTCTGGGCCTTTCGGGCATTTTTTCAGGCTCTGAAACGGCCCTCACAGCAGCCTCCCGCGCTCGCATTCACCATATGGCGGGTGACGGCAACAAGCGGGCGAAGCGCGTGTCCCGGTTGATCGACGACCAGGAACGCCTGATCGGCGCGATCCTCCTTGGCAACAACCTTGTGAATATTCTGGCATCCGCGCTGGCCACCAGCCTGTTCATGAACATGGTTGGCGAACAGGGCGTGGTTTATGCCACGCTGGTGATGACGGCGCTGGTGCTGATTTTCGCGGAAGTGCTGCCGAAATCCTATGCCATCGCCAACCCGGACAATATGGCACTTAAGGTCAGCTGGTTCATCAGCCTGATCGTGGCGCTTTTTGCCCCGGTCGTCGCACTGGTGCAGAAGATCGTGCGCCTGACGCTCAGGGTTTTCGGCATCGACATTTCGAACATGGAAAGCGTGCTTTCGTCCCACGATGAAATTCGCGGCACCATCAACCTGCACCATAAGGAAGGTGGGCTGGTGAAAGAGGACAGCCACATGCTGGGGTCGATCCTGGACCTTAATGACGTGACGGTTGAGGACGTGATGGTGCACAGGTCGGCCATGGAAGCGCTGGATATCAACATGGGCACCGACGAGATCATCACCGCTGTGGTATCGAGCGCCTATACGCGCCTGCCGGTCTATGAAGGCGACCCGGAGAATATCATCGGCGTGCTGCACGCCAAAGACGTGCTCAGGTCCCTTCGCCGCGCGGGGGCCATGTCCAAGCGCGTGAACATCAAGCGCATCATGGTCAAGCCGTGGTTCGTGCCGGAAACCACCACGCTACGCGAGCAGCTGAACGCCTTCCTTGAGCGCAAGGCTCACTTCGCACTGGTGGTGGACGAATATGGCGCCATCCAGGGGCTTTTGACCCTTGAAGACATCCTCGAGGAAATTGTGGGCGACATCGCTGACGAACATGACTTCGAAGTGCCGGGCGTCAAGCAACTGGCAGATGGCTGGGTACATGTGGAAGGCACGGTGCCGATCCGTGACCTGAACCGCATGTTCGACTGGAAACTGCCGGACGACGAGGCCATCACGGTGGCGGGCCTGGTGATTTTCGAGGCCGAGACCATCCCGATCGTTGGCAAGAAATTCCAGTTCCACGGGTTCGAATTTGAAGTGACCGCCCGCAAACGCAACCAGGTGACCGGCCTGAAAATGCGCAAGCTTCCATCTTAAAACCAACATAAAAAAAGCCCCGGCAAGTCCGGGGCTTTTACTTTTGAGGCCTAGGCTCTTGCGTCATGCTGAACTTGGTTCAGCATCCAAACAGCGCGGGCAACCGGCACCCCGGTTAAACGACGGACCCTGTTTGCGGAGCTGGCGGGACGCCAAACAAGTTCAGGGTGACAATATCTAAACTAAGCCAGCCCCTTCTCCATCGCCGCAGACAGGCGGCGGGCGAAGGCGGCGGTGTCGTCCAGCTCATCGCCTTCCAGGATTTTCGCCTGATCAAGCAGCAGCAGCACAGGGTCCGCCAGCGTGTCGATCGCGCCCTTGTCGCCAGCACGTTCCGCGAGCTTGCGGATCACCGCGTGGCCGGGGTTGATCTCCAGGATCTTGGCAGACACGGCTCCCAGCTGATTGTGGGCCTTCAGGATGCGTTCCATATGCATGTCCATGCCGCTGTCGTCCGCCACAAGGCAGGCTGCGGTTGTCGTCAGGCGGTCAGACGCGCGCACGTCTTTGATTTTGTCACCGAAGACTTCCTTCATCAGGGTGGTCAGTTTGGCCAGATCGCCCTCAGGCGCTTTCTCGGTCTCGTCTTCCTTGTCGTCGCCTGCGATGTCCTTCAGCTCCGACGCGCCGCGCGTGATGGATTTGAACGGCTTGCCTTCGAAGTCCGGTGCCATCTGCAGCCAGAAATCATCGACTGCGTCCGACAGCAGCAGCACTTCAATACCCTTGGCGCGGAAGCCTTCAAGCTGCGGGCTACGCTTCACCGCCTCGGCGTCCGTGCCAGTGATATAATAGATGGCGCTTTGCTTGTCTTTCATGCGCGAGACATAGTCGGCAAGCGTCGTCCAGCCGTCCACGCCGGTGGACTTGAAGCGGGCGATCTTGAGGATAGCGTCGCGGCGCTCGAAGTCTTCATAGATGCCTTCCTTGATCACCGCACCAAACTCGCCCCAGATGGCTTCGAATTTCTCGGTATCTTTCTTCGCCAGCTTCTCGAAATCGCTGAGCACGCGCTTGGTGATGGCTTTCGACATGCGCTCAAGCGTCGGGTTGTTCTGCAGCATCTCGCGGCTGATGTTGAGCGGCAGGTCCTGGCTGTCCACCACGCCGCGCATGAAGCGGAGCCAACCCGGCAGCAGGTCTTCGCTGTCATCCGTGATAAACACGCGCTTTACATAGAGCTTCACGCGGTTCTTGCGCGCGGGGTCAAAGAGGTCCATCGGCTGCTTGGTCGGCACGAACAGCAGAACAGTATATTCCTGCATACCCTCGACCTTATAGTGCAGCGTCATCGACGGATCGTCGAACGCGTGCCCCACATGGCGGTAGAATTCGGCGTACTGTTCGTCGGTGATGTCAGATTTCGGGCGCGTCCAGATGGCGGAGCCTTCATTGACGACCTTGGCCTCATCGCCTTCGTCGTCTTTTTTGTCACCACCCTTGATCGCCAGCGTGATCGGCACGGCGATATGGTCAGAATAGGTAGTGATGATTTTCTCAAGACGGTAGCGGTCGAGGAAGTCCTTGGCGTCGTCCTTGAGGTGCAGCACAATCTGGGTACCGGTATTTTCCTTGGTGGCTTCGGCGATCTCGTAAGAGCCCTCACCAGCGCTTGACCACAGCCAGGCGTGCTCGTCTCCAGCTTTCTTCGTGGTTACATGCACCATGTCGGCAACCATGAAGACACTGTAGAAGCCCACGCCGAACTGGCCGATAAGCTGCATGTCTTTCTTGTTGTCGCCCGTGAGCTGGTCAACGAAATTGGCGGTGCCGGAACGCGCGATGGTGCCCAGGTTGGCGATCAGGTCGTCGCGGTCCATGCCGATGCCGTTATCGGCGATCGTGAGGGTCTTCGCGTCCGCGTCGGCGGTAATGGAAATACCGAAATCGCCAGACGCCAGCTCAGGCTTCGTCAAGGCTTCATAGCGCAGCTTGTCGCACGCGTCGGAGGCGTTCGAGATCAGTTCCCGCAGGAAAATCTCGCGGTCCGAATAGACCGAATGCACCATCATATGCAGCAGGCGGGAAACTTCGGCTTCGAACCCCATTTTTTCTGTTTTTACTTCAGACATGTTTTCTCTCAGCTAGCTGTTTTGGTGTTATGCAAAATTGCAGTGCGCCCAGATAGGCGCACCAGGAATTGTCCTTGATTTAGGAAACTATTCCGCCGGATCAAGAGGCCGCGGGCACTTGAGCCTTAACAAATGCATCGCGTGAGCGCATCAGCACCTCTGCGTCGCCGTCGGCCAGCTTGAAAAACCAGCCGCGTGCATTCGCATTGATGGCTTCCGCTTCAGCCGCGCCGTCGGCTGGGGCGTCCGGCAGCACACCGGCCTCGCCTTCGCTCATCAGCGCGGCGTCATGGCTGGCAGAAAGCTGGGCCCAGGTTGCCCCGTCCATGTCATAGAGCGTGACCATCAGGCGCAGGCCGTCGTGGGTCACCAGCGCCACCTGCCGTACCGGCGCCGTGAGCGGGTTGCCCAGATGGCGCACGTCGGCGAAGCTGAGGCCCGCCAGGACGCGAGCAGCTTCATCAAGCTGCCATGAAGGCACGGCTTCTTCACTTTCCTTGAGGTCGTCCAGACTGAAAGCATCAGCGCCCAGCGCACGCGACAGCAAAGTGCCACCCAGGCTGATGCTGCGCACACGCGTGCCCTTCAGGTCCAACAGGTCGGTCTTGAGCCACCAGGCCGGGTCAGACGAGGCCTCCCCAAGCGATGTCACCAGCCAGGCGCGGGTATCGCTATCCTGGAAGATATAGGTGAGCGACCGGTCGCTGCCGATGGTGCTTTGCTTGCCCATGGCGAACGCCAGCACGGTTTCACCGCCAGCATCCCTCAGCGACACTGACGTGCCAGACCCACCAAGGCCGATTTCCTCGAACCGGTCCGGGTTTGATGTCTTGGGCTCGCGGCGTTCGGAAAGTGCCACGCCGCGCAGGAAAGCGCGCACCTTTTCAAGGTCGGCCGGGTAGCCATTCCGCTCGGTGACCGTCCAGATATCGCCTTTTTTCTCAAGCGTCACGCTGCTGGCGCCCGTCGTCAGGCTGAGGCCCGTCACATCATTGATGCTGTCCTTCAGCCCCACGAACGTGGGTTCGCCCCTGCCGCCCTGGTCGCGCGTCGGGTCTTCGCCGAACAGCACCCAGATGGCGCCAAGGATGGCAAACAAGGTGAGATAGCCGAGAATGTTGGTCAGTCGTTCGGACATGCCGGTCTCTTTAGCTCCGTCTTAAAGCCCGCGTCAGGCAAGCTTGTTGTCTTGGCGTCGGCGGCGCAGTAGCACACGAATGAGCGCAAAGGCAATGATCAACAGCGGCATCAATGCGATATTGATGGCTGCCAGCCAGTTGCCCAGGTTGTCGATCTCTGACCGCAACGACCTCTGCACCTCGCGAAGGGCCTTGCGCGTTTCCAGAAGCTGGGCGCGGAAACGGCTGATTTCCGCTTCCTGATCGCCCGACAGCACAGTGGTGCCTTCAGGCTTTTGCGCTTCTAGCTGGGCGATGCGGTCCTCAGTCGCCTGCAGGTCGCTTTCCAGCCGCTGTTCTTCTGCCAGATACTTGGTTTCAGCCTCGCGGCGAATGGCGTCCACCACCTCGAACGGGCGCTTGGAGATGCCGCGACCGCGCAGGTCCAGAAGCGCATCAGAGCCGGAAATATGATCCGCCATATTGAGAACGAAGCTGCCGTTACCGGCAATCGGCACAACAACACGTTGGCCCAGGAACTGCTGCAGCTGCACCCAGAAGCGGTCATCGAACAGGTCGCTGTCTGCTGTCACCACCAGGTTAACATCGCCTTCCCTAACCGCCGGGTCCTTGACCGGGCCACCTTCAGCCGCCGCCCGTTCCGGGAAGGCCGTGGCGGCGTGGCCTGTAATCCGCGCCGACAGGATAAAGGACTGTCCCGCAGGCTCCAGGTCACGCAGGAGGCTGTCCGGGTCAGGCATGCCCACGGCGCGCGCGGCGTCATAGAGCATGGCAACCGAGCTTGTCGTCACCAGTGGCTGGACGGTTGTGGTGGCGCCTTCCACGGGCTCCAGCACGCCGCTGCTGGCAAAATTGAGGTTGTTCACCGACCCGCTGACCGGGTCATCTGTGGCGAGGAAGTTATCGGTCACCGCCAACCAGAAAACATAGTCCTTCACTGCGTCCGGGCCGTAGCCGCCCATCTGCACGCGCTGCGCCAACGACGCATCTCCCACCACCTTGGCTTCCGGCATGGTCACGCCCCACGCCGGCAACAGCGGGCCAAGCGTGGACGGGTTGGGGGCCATGGCGCGCGGGTTCATGGCTTCCGAATGTGGGTCAAGGAACACAAGCGTCCGGCCACCCTTCAGCACAAATTGGTCGATGGCGAAAAGCTGGTCCTCGCTGAGGGCGGGGGGATGCACGATCATCAGCACATCCAGTCCTTCCGGCAACGCCGTAAAGTCGGGATCAATATCCACAAGGTCAAACGCCTCGTCGAGCTGCTCATAAAGCACATAAGGCTGGCCCTGGCCCTGCATCATCGCCTGCGGGCCGCCGGGGCCATAGGGCATCGGCAACTGCGTCAGCAGGCCCAGCTTTTTCTGGCCCGCGCGGTCAAGCCCCACCAGCAGCTTCACCAGGTCATACTCGAGGAATTTTTCCCGGTCTTCAGAGAAGAAGGCGATCTCGCCCTTGCCGTCGGTGGAGTTGGTGGCCGTCAGCCCCAGGTAAAGCGTGGAGCCATCACCGAGCGGGATGCCCTTGAGCCCGGCCGCCACCGCATCATCTTCGGCCTCAGAGAAAGGCTCTGGGTCGATCACCGACAGATGGATGTTTCCGGGGTTCTGCGCTTCAAGCGCGCGCAGCATGTCCTCAACCCGCTTGCCGTAGGTGAGGATCTGCTGGTAGGGCGCCGCCAGCGACTTGGAGAAATAGAAATTCAGCGTTACAGGCTCATCGAACGCCTGCATGGCGCTGATGGTGCCATCAGAGAGCGTATAAAGCCCCTCGTCCGTCAGGTCGAGCCTGACACCGCGCATATAGCGGTCGGCAATCACGCTGACCGACAGAAAGAGCAGCGCGCCCATCAGGATCTGGATGCCCGGGCGTTTCATGAAGCTTTTCGGTGCCATGGCCACAGTCTCTTTTTTGGTTTCCTGCTGTGTCTCGCTCGCCATCATCCTGCCTCCCGCTTGCTTTCAACCACGACCCGGTTGACCCAAAGCCAGAAGGCAATCACAGCGATGAAATAGAAGACATCGGCGAAGGAGACGACGCCTTTTTGCAGGTTGCCGAAATGAATGAGGAACGAGAAGTTGGCCACCGCGAGTGTAATACCCTCAGGCGCCCAACCACTGAAGAGGTCCAGCACCATCGGCAGGCCCGACACCAGGAACAGGAAGCAAACCGTGACCGCCAGAATGAAGGCCACCACCTGGTTCTTGGTGGTTGCCGAAAGCGCACTGCCGATCGCAAGGTAAGCCGACGCCATCAGAAGCGATCCGATATAGCCGGTGATGATCACGCCGTTATCGGGTGATCCCAGCCAGTTCACCGTGATCCAGATGGGTACGGTAAAGAGAAGCGCGAGGGCTGCGAATGCCACCGCCGCCAGGTATTTGCCGACAACAATCGCCCCCATGGAAATCGGAAGCGTCAGCAGGAGCTCGAATGTACCGCTTTTTCGTTCCTCCGCCCACAGCCGCATGGCAATGGCAGGCATCAGAAACAGGTAAAGCCAGGGTTGGTAGGCGAAAAAGGCCACCAGATCTGCCTGCTCGCGGCCATAGAACTGGCCCAGATAGAAGGTGAACAGCCCCTGCATCACAAGAAAGATCACCAGGAAGACATAGGCCACAGGTGTGGCGAAATAGCTGGCGAACTCACGGCGGAATATGGTCAGCATCGCTTTCATCTTACCGGCCCTCCGTCACTTGGCGGAACACGTCGTCAAGGCGCCCGGCCTCAACCGAGAACTGCCTGACTTTCCAGTTGCTGACCGCAGCGATATCGCCGATCTGGTCAGCGATGTCCGCGCCTTCACGAGCCAGCACCGTCAGGCGCACGTCATCACCTTCAGTTGCGGCTTCCACCTTGGCCACCATGCGGATCGACTTCAGCGCAGAGGCGGCTTTTTCCGCTTCCGAACGCGGCACCAGCATGGTCACCGCATTGCGGTATTTGGAGCGCGCGCGCAGCTCAGACGGTGTGCCGTCAGCCACAATACGGCCCTTGTTGATGATCACCGCCCGGTGACACAGCGCGTCCACTTCCTCCAGGATATGGGTGGAAATGATGATTGCACGGTCGACTGACATGGCCTCAATCAGCCGCCGCACTTCGTGTTTCTGGTTAGGGTCAAGCCCGTCAGTGGGTTCATCAAGGATCAGCACGTCCGGCGCATGCAGGATCGCGGCCGCCAAGCCCACCCGGCGCTTGAAACCTTTTGAGAGCGTCTCGATCCGCTGGTCCATCACACTGTGGAGGTGAACCGCGCCCGCCGCACTATCAACCACGTCACGCGCTTCGGCGCCTTCAATGCCGTGGGCCGCCGCGACAAAGGCCAGGAAGTCCCGCGTTTCCATGTCGCCATAAAGCGGCGCGCCTTCTGGCAGGTAGCCAATGCGCCGCCGGGCCGCGACATTGCCGGTTGAAATGGTTTCGCCGCACGCGATCGCCTGCCCGCTGGTGGGCGCCAGGAAACCTGTCAGCATTTTCATGGTGGTGGTCTTGCCGGCACCGTTCGGGCCGAGGAAGCCGAGGACTTCACCCTTCTTCACCGTGAGCGAAATGCCGTCCACAGCCTTCAGGGCGCCGAAATGTTTTCTGAGGTCCTGAGCCTCAAGCAACACATCCATGACCAGATATCCCCCTTCGGTCGTCGGCCGCTTGGCGCGGCCTTTCGTTGTTCTTCGTCCTGCTAGATAAGGTTTCTAGCCGATCAAGGCAAGGTTTCTCAATATCAGTATCCGAGCTTGGCCGCCCGCGCATAGCCATCAAACATGTCCAGCATGCCCTCCCGCCAGGCGTGGATCGGGTCGTCAGCTTCCAAAAGCTCGAAGTCGCTGGCGATCCGGGCCCACATCAGCGTACCGAACAGGCAATAGTCCGCCCACGCTGGCGCGCTGCCCGAAAGGAATGCCTGAACCCCGAGTGTATTGCGGATCGGCGTAAGCGCGGCGCGGAAATTGGGCAGCAGTGCATCCCGGTCCGCTTGCGCGTCCTCCAGGCTGCAGCCGAGGAATTTTTCACGGGTTTCGCGGAAATAGGCGCCATTCTTTTCATCAAAGCGCGCATGGATATCGGCCACGATCATCGGGAAGATACCGCGCACCACCGTATTGTCGATAAAGCTGTTCAGAAGCCGCGCCTGCCCTTCGGCTATTGCCCCGCCAAACAGCGGCGCATCCGGATAGGTTTTTTCAAGATAAAGCGCGATCTCGAAACTGTCTTTCACCCATGTGCTGTTGTCATTGAGTACAGGCACGGTTTTGGACTGGGCGTTTTCAAGCGGCTGCTTGTTCAGGAAGCGGATCGGCACGCCTTCAAAGTCGAGACCCTTATGCTTCATGGCCATCTTGATGCGCCAGACATAGGGGCTGAAACGCACCTCTTCGTCACGGCCGCAGAGCTCGAACAATTGTCTCATATATCTCTCCCTCAATCTCGCTGCACCAAATCTGCCAGCCTCTTGCAACTCTGGCGCAGCCTGCCCGCCAGAGGCTGTATTGTCGAGTAAGAAAACCATTTTGTGATCGAAGAACAGGTTGCGCGTTGCCAAGGGAATGCTGGCCCGACCGGGGGACAATGCGAAGATAAGGGGCTAGGGGTTCAGCGCTCCGCATACCGGTCGGGCCAGTCGAGGCCAACAATTGAAAAGTCGACCTCCATTGCGGCTGGCGCACGGCTCAAATGTGACTATTTCTGGGCAACCCCTGAACCTTGGTTTAGCAGCGACCCCAGCCAAAGAAAAACCCCGGCCGAAACCGGGGTTCTGTTCATTCCTGAATGCCGGCCCGAATGCCGGAAAGCAGCGATCAGCGTATCTCGATGTCACCTGAGCCGCGAACGCTTGTCCTGAGCTTGTCCGGATTGCCGTGGATTTCCACATCACCAGAGCCCTGGATGGCGACCTTCGCGGACTCAGTTGCGTGCACCGACACGTCACCAGAACCCTGTACAGTCACATCCGCGGACTTGCAGACCATATCGTCAACCTCAACAGCACCAGAGCCCTGAACACCAACTTCGACTTCGTCGCAGCTGCCGCTCATCTCCACGTCACCGGAACCGTGGACGCTGATGTCAACTTCGCCAAACTTGCCGTTCTCGAAGCTGCTGTCGCCGGAACCATGGACGCTGAGATCCAGCTTGCCAAACTGCGGGGCATTGAAAATGGCATTGCCGGACCCATGGATTTCAACATCGAAGTCATCTGCCTTGGCACCGTCAATGGTCATGTCACCGGACCCATGGACACCAACAGCTTCCAGGCTTGGGACAGTGATATAGACGGTCATATGCCTGATATTGCGGTAGTTGCCCCGCTCCATCTGGATACGCAAGGCATCTCCTTTGATCTTGGTCTCGATGTGCTCAATGATGTCGCTATCGGCCTTGATGCGGACAGACTGTTTGCCGCCAACCTTGATTTCAACATCCATGGAGCCCATCAGGTACACTTCGTCAAAGGCACCCAGGTCCCGGGTTTCCTCACTCACGTCATCCGCCTGCGCGGCGATAGCGCCGACCGCAAGCGCAGCAACAGCCGCTGTTGTCTTGAACAGATTCTTCATGTCACTCTCCCCGTGAAATTATTTGATGCGGATCTTGCCGAGCCAGCTATCGCTCTGACGAACCTTCTTCGGTTCGCCATAAACGGTAATGGAACCGATACCGCTTACATCCGCGTCAACGCTTTCGCTGGCAAACACCTTGGCCTCGCCCACGCCCTTGACGCTCACTTCAACGTCTGCGCATTCAAGGTCTTCGGCGTCCACTTCACCGGCGCCCTTCAGTTCCACATCCAGCGCACCACAGGTACCTTCAAGCTCGATCGCGCCAGCGCCCTTGAGGTCGATGGTTAGCTTGTCGCTCTTGATGTTTTTCATCTTGGCATCCACCGCGCCCATCACTTCGAATTCCTCGAGGGTAGGCATGGTAACGGTGACCGTCACATCGTCTGAACCAAAATGGATGTTGTCGTCATCGTCGTCATCGTCGGCGTTATCAAGCACAAGTGTACCGTTGCGGACGTAACTTTCCAGGCGCGCCACATCGTCGTCGTCGCCTTCAACTTTCAGGGAGAAGCTTTCGCCTGCGGTTACCTTCAGTTCCATCGCACCCTTGATGCGGATTTTTGTGAAGTCCTTGACGTCGCGGTCCTTGACCACTTCACGGTCATGCTCAGGGTGCATGGCCATCAGGGCCATCGCGGAAGGGGTCAGAAGGGTAGCAGCAGTCAGGCCTGCAAACGCAAGACCAAACACACTCCGGCGAACGGTTTTCGCGTGTTTCATGGGATAATTCCTCGCTTTGTTGTCGTGTGCCGTAACAATTATTTCTTTGAAATCGGCATCTTTGTTATCTCATTCATGTGGGAAGGGGTCAACCGTATTCAAGGGCCTGGTCGCGCCAAGCTTGCTATTCATAGCATTTTTCCGCAAAATAGCGGTGAAGAGGAGTGCATGGACGAAGCATCATCCATCCATATTCTGGGGCAGACGTCTCGAAACGCCTCACGCGCGGGGCGAGACGCAGTCGTCTATTTCATGCGCCCCGAACTTAACCAGATCCTGAATGTTTATGGCCGTATGGTTGCAGCCGGCGAATGGCGTGACTATGCCATTGACCATCTGCGCGACCAGGCAGTGTTTTCGATTTTCCGGCGCGCGTCCGAGATGCCGCTGTACCGCATCGTCAAGGAACCGGCGCTTAGCGCCCAGCAAGGCGCATGGCGCGTCATGGGCATGGACGGCCAGGTGTTGAAACGCGGCAAGAAGCTGGATCAGCTCCTGAGGTACTTTGACCGCCAGCTGGTCAAGGCTGTCGACTGATACCGGACGAAAATAAACCAAATGACCTCTTGGCAACACGAGTGGCGTGCGGCACCTTGTCGGCGCTGGTAGCAACCATTTCGGGGTAGAATCATGAAACGCCTGGGCTTGTCCTTTCTTCTATTTGTCGTCTTTGCCTCTGCCGTATCGGCGGGGCCAGCTGAAGACAAGGCACTCACTGACGCCATCATGGCAAGTGACACTGATGCTGCACTGGCGGCGATTAACGCGGGCGCAAACCCGGCTGCCACAGACGAAAAGGGTGCCAGCGCCCTGTTTCGCGCTGTGCAGAAGAAGCTGAACCCTGTGGTGGTGGCCCTTATGGAAAAGGGCGCAAACCCGAACGTACAGTGGGCCGACTATATCGGCGCGACACCCCTGATGATGGCCGTGCAAGTAAAGGACCTCAACCTCGCCCAAACGCTCCTTGAATATGATGCCGACGTGAATGTGGCAGACAAGAACGGCGACCCGGCGATCAACTGGGCGGCCTATTATGGCTATGCTGATTTTGTTGAACTGTTCCTCGTGCATGAGGCCGATACCAGCTTGCGCGGCCACGGCAACGCGCTGGAAATTGCCATGCGGCGCGGCCACCAGACCCTGGTAAAAATGCTCAACACCTCCCACGATATGCCGTCGCCCGACGCCGCCTTCATGGTGGAAGCCATCGAGGCGGGGGATGATGAAGGTGTCGAAGAAGCCCTGCTCCTTGGCGTCCCGGCGGATACGCTGGATTTCACTGACAGACCCGTGCTCGCCCTTGCCGCCCGGCTGGGGCACGGCGCAATCGTCGAACGGCTTCTGGCAGCGGGTGCACCGGTTGACCAGGCAGACGCTATCGGCTTCACGCCGCTGATGGAAGCCGCGCGGGACGGCCAACTTGAAACGGCAAGCATGCTTCTGGAAGCTGGCGCGGATGCGAACCACCGGTCTGAAGCCACGGCGCTTCATCTCACGCCCATGCATATGGCAGCCCTGAGCGGCAAGCCGGAGATGGTTCACCTGCTCGCGGAAGCAGGCGCAGAGATAGACCCGCTTGGGCGCGAAAAAGCCACCCCGCTTAGCTGGGCACTAGGCGAAGGCAAGGTTGAGGCCTCCATGGCGCTTCTGGACCTGGGCGCAGACCCCAACATCAAAAGCGACTATGGCTACACGCCCGCGGACATCGCCAGAAACATGAAGAACGAAGCGCTTCTGGCAAAAATGAAGCTAGCCGAGCACGCCGAACACAAGGAATAGGTACCCCGCAGCAAACAAGCCCATCAGAGCGATGCCTGCCCGGCTCCAGTGCAAGAGGTACGGTGCCGGGCGATCCTTACCACGCACGCTGGTTATCACCCGGTGATTGAAGAACGCCAGCACGGGAGCCGTGAGGAACGCCAGCGAGGTGACAAAGTCCACAAAGCCCTTGAACCCGCCCAGGAAGAAATACAAGAGCAGGTAGGCTGCAACCAGAAACCCAAGAAGCGTGAGTGCATAGGCTTTCTTTTCGGATTTAGGCGGCGTTCCCAAGGACACCATGACCGCCACGAAGGACCGCACAAGGCCATCGAAGGCTGTCAGGCACGTGGTGAACATGACGCTGAGCGCGGCCACCCCGATCACCGGCACGGCCCATGCGCCAAGCGTGTCGCGGTAAAGGCCCATGATCTGGGCGGCGAAAGCAGGCGCCGTATCGGCAGGCTCAATCGCGCCGGAATGCATGATGCCCGCGCCCAAAAGCAGAAAGCAGATCGCCAGCGTCGCCGTGCCCCAGTAGCCGATATTGAAGTCAGCGATTGCGCCCTTGAGGCCGGGCTTCTCGCCCATATCCTTGGCCTTTTCAACGGTCCACAGCGACGCGAAGATAGAGCTTTCCATCGCCGTGGGCATCCAGCCCGCGAGCGCCGCGACAAACAGCATGGCCTTCATGTCAATGGGCGGGGCGGACGCAGGATAGAAAGACCAATCCACTTTGGGCAGCACCAATACAGTGGCGATGAGCGTGCTGATGGTCAGTACCGCCATGAACACTTTGTTCAGGCGGTCCAACCAATGATAGCCACCGATGGTCAGGAAGGCCCCTGCCGCGACCATCACCAGCGCCACTGCATACAGGATGGGCATCTGGAGCCCGAACACCACCTTCACGATGCCGGCGGTCACAAGCGAGAGCGCCGCCACGGCAAAACCGTCTGCCATGATCAGTACGCCCCCCAGGAATAGCGGCGGAAACCAGCCGATGTCGCGGTAGCCCGCCACCAGGCTGCGGCCCGTGGCAGCGGCATAGTGGGCGCCGAAGCGGAAGGCCGGGTATTTGATCACATTCGCCAGCACCACCACTGCCAGAAGGCCAAGGCCAAACACGGCCCCCGCGCGCGTTGATTGCACAAGGTGCGACGTGCCCACAGCCGCGCCCGCGAACAACAGCCCCGGCCCCAGGGCCGTCAGGAACTTTGGTGATGCCATCGATGTTTCCTCCCCTATTGGCGCTGACGGTATCACCGGCGTGCGCGGCTGGGAAGTCGGATCATGACGCCAGCCATGAAGATTGACCAAAGAGCCCTTTTGTGAGACAAGGCGGCCAAGGCAATCAGGGATCGCCTGCCGCCCGCGCCCCTTTGGGGCATGGTGAAGATCCCGAGAAGATACCGATCTTCCTGGAAGATCATTCGTCCAAACCGTCATCACGAACGGCTCAGGACGGCAAAGCGGGTCCCGTTTCCAAATGTACTGCCGTTCGCGAAAGGCGAACTGATGACTGATCTTATTACCCAGATGAAGGGGCGCGCGAAGCGGCTCCGAACCTACTTGTCCGACCTTGGGCACACGCTTAGCCATGCGCAATCTCTAGAGGCCATATCAAAAGAAGAAGGGTGCCGGGACTGGAACACCCTCTCGGCCCAGTTACGACAGCAAGAGATCGTGCATGACAACCGTCCACCCATCCAGGTTGGCGACCGAGCGCGCGGCACCTACCGGGGCAGCGACTTTGAAGGCACCGTACTGGCGCTTGAACGCACCGACGGCAGCGCCAAACAGCTTGGCCCGGTGTGGCGCATCAAAATCCAGTTTGATGGCCCGGTTCGGGTTGGCACCAGCGAGCATATGAACCTCACGCGCCAGCGCGTGCGCGCCATGATCGACCGCGAAGGCCGGTCCGTGAACCTGAAGGGCGTGCCCGACGGCTTCATGCAGCTGGATTTGCCTTAAGGTGAAATTTCGGGGGGCGGTGCGCCGCCCCTCTTCCCTACGTGTCGCTGTTACCTGCGCACGAAGGCGCGGAACGGCAGCGGGTGCTTCTTCGGCGTGACCTCAACCGCACCGAACCCGAGAAAATCACCGTCCATCTGTACGGGTGTCTTGTCATCTCCCAGGTGCAATGTATCTGCTTCGAGCATCCAGCTGCCGCAACGCTTGTCAAAGCGCCGCAAACCGATGCTGATCTGGTCCAGGATGCGAGGCCAAGCGCCGTGGCCCTGGCTCATCAAGCAGGCAAGGCCATGCTCGTTATAGTCGGTCCTTTTGGTCACCGTGAACGGCCCGGCATAGCGCCGGATATTGGCCAGAAGCGCCCAACCGCTGGTTCCCTTGTTCTTGTGCAAATGCCACGGGATCTCCGGCAGGTCTGCGTCCCCCACCAGCGCCTGAATGATCGCGGGCACAAAAGACGCGCGGCCAATTTTTTCCTTGAGGCTGGGTGAAACGTATCGAAGAACTTCGGCGTCAAAACCCGCTCCAATCCAGCACAGCCCCAGTTGCACACGGTGCGCACGGGTCACTTCAAAGGGATACAGGTCAACAATATCGCGCGACAGAAGCGCGTTTGCCACATGCCGCGCGCTGATATGCCCGCCCTTCATATAGCCAAGCTCGCGCGCCAGGACATTCGCGGACCCGGCGGGGATGATGCCCACCGGCACCTTGTGCCCGTAGGCGCCTTCCGCCACCTCGCGGATCGTACCGTCGCCGCCCGCCGCCACAATCACGTCCGCCTCACCCGTCGCGGCGATCTTGTTGGCAAGTTCAGTGGCATGGCCAGCATATTCGGTGTCAAGCATCCGCACGTGTTGGCCGCCACGCCGCAGTTTTTCCGCAATCCGGCCCACAAGGGCACTCTTGCCCTGCCCGGCGAACCGGTTTCGGATGATGGCGACACGTTCACTCATACTGTTCTAAAGGTCCATCTGGTTGTTCTGTGGTGCCCACTATAGGCGATCCTTGATTAAACAAAGGCTACATAAGCGAAAATTTCAACCGCCCGCGCCTATTTATCACAGCCGGGTCGCTTCCATGTCACTAATTGGTGAAAGAAAGCCGCTTGACCTTGGAGTAACCTCCGGGGTTAAATTCCGTGCAATGACACGCATCGCACATATCATCGCCCTCGCATTCCTGCTGGCGACCATAGTGGGGCAAACGGCTGGGCCTGCCTTCGCCAATGGCCAACGCATATATTGTTGCGATCCCGAAATGATGTAGGAAATGCATGGGATGCATGGCCACGAGGATGGCGACTGCACCCAGGAGCGGGAATGCCCGGGCGGCGATGCCTGCTGCACCCCGGCCATCACCAGCATCCCTGCCCTTATGCCCTCAGTTGATGTGTCTTCTTCCCGCCTGCCCGGGGCGGATTCGGTTGAAATGGACGTGCTGACACGGCCCAGCAGTGCGCTTGTTGCACGCCTTTCCGAACCCCCAATCGCCTGATTCCACGCCACACGTGTGTCTTTTTGCTGCGGGACGCCACACGCGCCCCCTCTATCAGGTGACCAGAAATGTTGAGAAAACTTACCCTATTCATCGGCCTATGCGCGGTCAGCACAGCGGCCCAAGCAGACCAATCCCCCCTCAGCCTTGAGGAGGCCATCAAGCTGGCGACCACGATGGATGACCCGTCGGTGGCACAGTTCACGGCGCGCAGAACCGCGAACACCGAAGCCGCAACGGCTGCAGGCGCGCTGCCTGATCCATCGGCCAGCATAAGCGCCCGCAACCTGCCAACAGACAATTTCGCGCTGGACCGCGAGCCTATGACCCAACTTCACTTGGCGGTCAGACAGTCTTTCCCACGCGGCGACACACGTGCGCTGAAAACGCAGGAACGCCAATTTATGGCTGACGAGAATGGTGCCTTCGCGGTTGAACGAGCGCGCGCCATCGTCCGCGATGTCACCACCGCATGGCACAAGGCGCGCTACAGCTATGTGGCACAATCGGAACTAAAGGGGCTTGCGGCCCTTCTGGCTGAACTTCGGGACGCACAGGAAGGCAATTTTGCCGCTGCAGGCAAGGCTGCCCTGCAGAAGATTTACCGCACCGAACTTGAGGCAGCGCTGGTGGAAGACCGTGTCGCCTCCATCGACCAGACCCGTGACCAGGCGGTTGAGATGCTTGCGCGCTATATCGGGCGGGCCGCTGCCATACGTGCGCCCGGCGATACGCCTGCGCTTCCCGCCGCCGCCACCGCGGCGGCTCGCCTTGATGGCGCCCTTGATGCCCATCCACTGTTGCAGGCAGCCACGGCCCGCGAAAGCGTGGCAGGCACCAAAGTAGCGCTTGCACGCGAGGCCTATAAACCTGCCTGGGGGGTGGAGCTTGGCTATGGCGCCCGCGCTGGTGGCCGTGCCGATTTCGCATCTGCCATGGTCACCTTCGACCTGCCAATATGGACAAGCAAGCGCCAGGACCCGGCCCTGAGGGCCGCCAAGGCCGAGAAGCAGAGCCAGTCGCTTTCAAAAGAAGCCCTGAGGCTGAATCTGGAGCGCGAAGCCCGCATCCTGATCGCCGACATTCGCCACCTTGAAGGCCGCATTGACCGGTTCAAGGGCACCATCCTGCCGCAGGCGGACAGCGTCGTGACCGCCACCCGGAACGCATACGGCGCCGGTGATGTGGACTTTTCCGAGCTGATCCGCGCTGAAATTGCACTGGTGGACAGCCGCCTTCGCCTTGCCATGCTCTATCGCGACCTGGGCATTGCCCACGCGGGCCTCACATTCCTGACCGGAGACGACCAATGAACAAGACCATCCTGATTGCGGCCACTGCCGCAGCCCTTGGCCTCGCCGGCGGATACATGCTGGCGGGCGGCGCCATGACACCCGGCGGCGAAACAGGCGCAGAGAAGAAACCGCTTTATTGGGTCGCGCCGATGGACCCGTCCTACAGGCGTAACGGCCCCGGCAAGTCCCCCATGGGGATGGATCTTGTGCCTGTTTACGAAGAAGGCGCGGGTGGCAGCAAGGGCTATGCGGGCGCAGCGATTGACCCCCGCATCATCAATAATATCGGCGTCAAGACCACGCCTGTGGAGCGCACGATGCTGATGCCGGTCATCGATACGGTGGGCAAGATCACCTATGATGAAAAAGCCACCGCGCATGTGCATGTGCGGGCGGACGGCTGGGTTGAAAAGCTGCATGTCCGCGCCGAAGGCGAACGGGTGAGAAAGGGCGATGCGCTCTTTGACGTCTATTCGCCAGAGCTTGTCACCGCCCAAAGCGAATATCTGCAGGCCCGTGCAGCCGGCAGGGCCGCGCTGGTGGCCTCCGCCCGCGAACGCCTTGAGGGCCTCGGCCTGACGGAGGCGCAAATCAGCACGCTGGAGGGCCGCAGCAAACCGCTGCAAACCATCACAGTGCGTGCCCCGATGGACGGCACGGTCACCATGCTGAACGTCAGCGACGCGGCGCGCATCACCGCAGGCAAACCCGCAATGCAGATCACCAACCTCGACCGGGTGTGGCTGATTGCCGACGTGTTCGAGGCCGATATGTTTGAAGTTCATATCGGCGCCAAAGCGAGCGCCACATCAGACGCGACAGGCGACGCCGTGTTCGAAAGCACGGTGGATCATATCTATCCAGACCTGAACAAGATGACCCGCACAAACCCGGTGCGGATTCTGCTGAATAACGCGGACGGCCGCCTGCGCCCGGGCCTATATATGCGCACCCACATAAGCCGCCCGATGATCGAAGACGCCCTTGTGGTGCCCGCCACCGCGCTGATCAGGCTGGGCAGCAGCGACCATGTGATGCTGGCGGAAGGCGGCGGCAAGTTCCGGCCCGCCCAGGTCACCGTGGGTGAAACAGTTGGAGGCCGCGTTCAGATCCTGAGCGGCCTCCGCGCAGGCGAACAGGTTGTCACAGCGGGCCAGTTCATGCTGGACGCGGAAAGCAGCTTCCAGGGTGCCAGCATGCGCATGGCGCCAGAAGCAGATGCGGGTATGGACAACATGGACGGTATGGATATGGCACAGCCCAAAGCCCAGTCCGGCTTCACGGCTGGAACCATTAACGAAGTGATGATGGAAGATCGGTCGCTTAATATCAGCCACGAGGCCATCGACGCCTTCGGCATGATGGGCATGACCATGACATTCCCGGTTTCGAATGACGTGGACATGACCAACCTGGAAGCGGGCCAAAGCATCCATTTCGAAGTCACCAAAACACCTGAGGGCCGCTTTGTTGTGACCACCATCCATGTGATGGGAGGGCACGAATGATCGCCGCCCTGATCCGCGCATCCATCCAGCACCGGGTCCTGGTGGTGCTGTTGGCGATCATTGCGCTGGCGTGGGGTGTTGTCACGCTGAAGCAGACGCCGCTGGACGCCATCCCTGACCTTTCCGACGTGCAGGTGATTGTCAAAACCCGTTTCCCGGGCCAGGCCCCCAAGGTGGTGGAAGACCAGGTTACCTATCCGCTGACCACCGCCCTGATGGCCGTGCCGAAAGCCACCACAGTGCGCGGCTTCTCCTTCTTCGGGGATAGCTATGTTTACGTGCTGTTTGAGGACGGCACAGACCTTTATTGGGCGCGGTCACGCGTTCTCGAGTATCTCAATCAGGTGGCCGGGCAACTGCCCGAAGGCGTGCGCCCGGAACTGGGCCCCGACGCCACGGGCGTGGGCTGGATATACCAGTACGCTCTGATTGACCGCACAGGCAAGCATGACCTCGCGGACCTGACCACCCTTCAGAACTGGTTCCTGAAGTTCGAGCTTCAGAGCGTCTCAGGGGTCGCGGAAGTCGCCACCATCGGCGGCATGGTGCGACAGTATCAGGTGGTGCTTGATCCGCTGAAGCTGCGTACTTTCGGGCTCACACTTGCGGAAGTACGGCGTGCCATCCAGGCCGGGAACGGCGAAGTGGGCGGGTCTGTGATCGAACTGGCCGAGGCCGAATATATGATCCGCGCCAAGGGTTATGTGTCGTCGGTCGATGACCTGAAGGCCATCCCGGTCGGACGGCTTGAGGAAGGCACGCCAGTGATGCTGGCAGATGTCGCCACCATATCGATCGGGCCTCAGATGCGTCGCGCGGTGGGTGAGCTGAACGGTGAAGGTGAAGCCGTGGGCGGCGTGGTGATCATCCGCTCCGGCGAAAACGCCTATAACACCATCCATGCGGTGAAGGCCAAGCTTCAAGATCTCCAATCCGGCCTGCCGGAAGGGGTAGAAGTTGTCACCACCTATGACCGCTCGGGCCTCATCGAACGCGCTGTCGACAACCTCAAGGGCAAGCTGACGGAAGAAATGATCGTGGTGATCATCACCTGCGCGCTGTTCCTTCTGCACTTCCGTTCGTCGCTTGTGATCCTCCTCTCGCTGCCGCTGGGCATCCTGTTGGCCTTCATTGTGATGAAGGCACAGGGCATCAACGCCAACATCATGTCGCTGGGGGGCATCGCCATTGCCATCGGTGCCATGGTGGATGCTGCCATCGTGATGATCGAAGGCATGCACCGACGGCTTGAGGATGAAAAGCTGACAGATGAAAACCGCTGGCAGATTGTCACGGAAGTTTGTGTGGAAATGGGCCCTGCGCTCTTTTTCTCACTTCTCATCATCACCGTCAGCTTCGTGCCGGTGTTCGCGCTTGAAGCCCAGGAAGGCCGCTTGTTTGGCCCACTGGCCTTCACCAAGACCTATTCCATGGCGGCTGCGGCGATCCTTTCGGTGACGCTGGTGCCGGTGCTGATGGGCTACCTCATTCGCGGTAAGATTACCCCGGAGCACAAGAACCCCCTGAACCGTGCCCTCGTAGCAGCTTATCGCCCGGTGCTTAAAGGCGTGCTGAAGTTCCCGAAAGTGGCAATTCTGGCAGCCCTTGCCATCACCCTGTCGGGCATCCTGCCCCTCTCAAAACTGGGCAGCGAATTCATGCCTGACCTGAATGAAGGAGACTTCCTTTATATGCCGTCCGCCTTCCCCGGCGTGTCGGTTGGCAAGGCACGGGAACTGGTACAGCAAACCAACAAGATGATCATGACGGTGCCTGAAGTAAAAACCGCCTACGGCAAGGCTGGGCGGGCACTGACAGCAACCGACCCTGCGCCGCTGACCATGATTGAAACCACCGTGCAGCTGAAGCCGCGCGACGAATGGCGCGAGGGCATGACCATTGACCTGATCAAGGCCGAGCTGAATTCAGTGGTGCAAATCCCGGGCCTGACGAACGCCTGGGTGATGCCCATCAAAGGCCGGATCGACATGTTGGCGACCGGCATCAAGACGCCGATCGGCATCAAGATCCAGGGTCCCGACCTTGAGACCATCGCCACCATCGGCACCGATATTGAGCGCATCCTGAAGGACGTGCCGGGCACAGCGTCTGTCTACGCCGAACGCGTGGTCGGGGGCCGCTATGTGGAGGTGGACGTCAGGCGCGTGGATGCGGCGCGGTACGGCATGACAGTGGCGGCGGTGCAGGATGTAGTCCGCTCCGCCATTGGCGGCGCCAATGTGGGCCAGACGGTTGAGGGGCTGGAGCGCTACCCGATCAACCTCAGGTTCCCGCGCGACGTGCGCGACAGCCCCGAAGCCCTGAAGGCCCTGCCGGTGGTGACGCCCACCGGCGCACAGGTGCCGCTGAAGGCTCTGGCAGACATCCGCATCACCGATGGTCCCGGCATGATCCGCAGTGAAAATGCCCGCCCCGGCGGCTGGGTATTCGTGGATATCGAAGGTGTGGATGTGGGCACCTATGTGCCGCGCGCGAAGGCCGCGCTTGAGCGCGAAGGCAAACTGCCTGCGGGTTATACGCTCGGCTGGTCTGGCCAGTTCGAATATATGGAGCGCGCCAAGGAACGTCTGAAACTGATCGTGCCTGTGACGCTGGCGCTGATTGTCATTATCCTGTTCCTTCTGTTCAAACGGCTGACCGATGTGGCGCTGGTGCTGGTGAGCCTGCCGCTCGCACTCACCGGCAGCTTCTGGTTCATGCATATGCTGGGCTATGACCTGTCGATCGCTGTGGCCGTGGGGCTGATTGCGCTGGCGGGCGTGGCGGTCGAGACCGCCGTGGTGATGCTGGTGTTCCTGCACAAGGCGGTAGAAGAGAATACCGCCCACCCGAGGCCGGACACCAACCTCGCCAGCGTGATCACGGAGGGGGCCTTGCGGCGCCTCAGGCCGATCATGATGACCACACTTACGGTGATCATCGGCCTCGTGCCCATCATGTATGGCGCCGGCACCGGGTCAGAAGTAATGCGGCGCATCGCAGCCCCCATGGTGGGCGGCATGGTGACCGCTCTGATGCTGACACTAGTCGTTATCCCGGCGGCCTTCTATCTGCTAGAACGGCACAAGTACGGGAAAAGGGAGGAATGAATATGAAAACCATGAAACAGACCCTTGTTGGGGCAATAGGCCTTGCCCTGATCATTGCCCTGCCGGCAGGCGCGCAATCAAGCCCCGAAGAGATAGCGGAAGCGTTCCACAAGGCCATCGCGACCGCTGATGATGCAATGGTTGAAAAACTGCTGGCACCCGACGTGATGATCCTGGAGGGCGGCCACGCACAGAAAAGCCGCGCGGACTATATGGAAAGCCATATGAAAGCTGATATGGCCTTCATCCCGCACATGCAGCGTACGGTGCTGGACCGCAAGGTGGCGTCTGACGGCGACCTGGCATGGGTGACCACCTTTTCCACCATGAAAGGCAATTTCCGCGATCGGGATTATGATTTCGCCTCGCGCGAGATGCTGGTGATGAAACGCGTGGACGGGGCGTGGCAGATCACGCTGGTGCACTGGGCCGACAAATAACAACAAGAAGCCATCAGGCTCAGGAAAACAAAATGACCAAACAGAAATGGCACAAATTTTTTGCCCAGACCCACAAATGGGTCGCCCTCATCCTCGGCCTCCAACTGGTGGCCTGGACCGCCGGTGGCGTGGTGATGTCGTGGATTCCGATTGAAGAAGTGCGCGGCGAGCATAATGCGGCAGAGCAAGAACCCGCGCCCCTGACCGGTGAAGTGGATGCCTTTCTGGCTGCACCGGCGCTCGTCAGCCTTGCTGGCCAGCCGGTCATGCAGATCACATACCGCGACCTGCTGGGGACACCCATCGCGCTGATGACACTGAAGGATGGCAGCCGTGAAATCCGCAACGCCGCAACGGGCGCACTGATGTCACCGCTTTCGGAAGACTGGGCCCGCCGCATCGCAGACGCGGATTTCGCACCCGAGACTGAGATGACGTCTGTCCGCCTTCTGGACACGCATGTTGTGGACTACCGGGGGGCTCTGCCTGTGTGGCAGGTCATCTTCGCCGACGCGGATAACACCCACATCTATGTGTCTCCCGCTGAGGGCCGCGTGGTAGGCCGCCGGTCATCCACCTGGCGCTTCTATGACTTTTTCTGGATGCTGCACATCATGGACTATGACACGCGCGACAATTTCAACAACCCGCTGTTGATGACCACAGCGCTGTCGGCGCTGCTGTTCTCCATCACAGGAATCTTCCTGTTGTTCTTCCGCTTATACCGCCGGGATTTCAACTTCATCCTGGGCAGGAAGAAACGCACCTAATCGGACCCGCCGGTGGCACCTTCGAGGGCGGTGATCCGGCCTGCGTAGGCTTTGGCAAATGGCGCCAGCCGCAAGGCCTTGCGGTAAATGTCCAGGGCGGCAGCTGTGTCGCCCTGCGCCGCTAGCGCTTCGGCCTTCAGCGAGAGGGCATAGTGATCTCCTGGCGCGCGGGTGAGAATGTCATCAAGAATTTTCTGGGCCGCCACCGCATCCCGGTCGCGGTAGAGGGCGAGCACCGCCCGGTCCACTTGCAGTTGATAATCTGATGGCGTGTCGCTTATGTTAGGCGCTGGCCCATCCACCCCTTCAACCGCTGTCCAGCGGGCAGATAGCGCCGCAAGCGCCTGTCTGGCGGCTGCGTTTTCTGGGTCTGCTGAAATAACGTCCCGCCAGTTGCGCGCCGCACTTTTCGCCGCCCCTTCAGTAGACAGGTGCGCGAGATACCGCCCGACCCAGTAGCGGTCGTCCTCCACCATCACCGGGGCGGCGTCAGCCAAGGCCGACACGCCGATCCGGTCAAACATAGTGCCCAGGCGCGAGAACAGGGCGCCACTGCCGTCAGCCACATTATAGACACCAGACCACAGGACCTCGTCGGTCTTGGGGTCACTAAGGAACAGGGTCACCACCCGGCTCTCGCCGTCGTTGATCAGCGTACCCTTCAATAGATACACCGGTGTCTCGGCACCATAGCGGGTAAAGATGCCGCCCGTTGGATCGGGCGCATCCACATTCCACCAGTGGCGGATAACCAGCACCTCGGACGTTTGTGACAGGAAATAGGATGCCAGTTCAGAGAGCGCAATCACACGCGCCCGGTCTTCCGCGGCCTCCGATTCCGTCCGGATGTCCTGCACAGTCAAGATAATGCCCGGCTTGGCAGCCTCGGCAGACGGCACAAGCGGCGTGGGGCGCGGCCACAAGGCTGCGACGGCAACAAACAGGGCGGCCACTGCAGCGAGCGGCCACAAGCGTTTCAGCCCCAGGCCCGAATGTATGGCCGGTCCAGCCTCTTGAGTGCCAGCATCTTCAACCGTCAGGCGGTACCCGCGCTTTGGTACCGTCTGCAAAAGTGCGTCTGGCGCACCCGCATCCCGAAGCGCTTTCCTTAGTTTGCTGATCGCCACCGGCACGGTCTGCTCGCTAAGGCTGCGGCCCGCCCAGATGGCGGCCAGGATGTCATCGCGCGACACCACATCGCCCAGGCGCCGGCACAGGAACACAAGCAGCTCGGCAACCTTGTCTTCAAGCTTCACTTCGCCTGCAGGGCCCCGAAGCGCTTTTACATCCACTTCGAACCGCACCGCGCCAAGGGTGAAGGATTTCGGTTGCTGGTCGCCTGTCACTGCTGTCATCCCACCTTTTGCATTTTGGCAAGTTTAGCGACAGCGGCACCGCCGCGGCCAGCAGAAACCGCACCGAAACGCGCCAACAGGCCAGATTTAAGGTTTTCTTAAAGTGCTTTAAGCGGCCAACCGTACCTAGGCTCTGGGACGAGTAACAGCCGAGGACCTACAAGAAGGAGGGATCGATGAAATTCCTGAAAACACTCTTGGCCGTGTTCGCCCTTTCGGGCGCCGCATGGGCCGACGACTATACTATCAACGGCCAGACATGGGCCTTGTCCGACCAGGGCGCCAGCATCGTCGACCATATGGGCCGCAAAGCGGTCAAGGTGAACCGCGGCACGCTCACGCTCAAGGACACGACCTTCCAAAACGGCATTATCGAATTCGACATCGCCATGCCTGGCATACGCGGTTTTGCCGGTGTGACCTTCCGCGAGCGCGACGGCGGCATGGGCGAGAATTTTTACCTGCGTGGGCACCTTTCCGGCATGCCGGACGCCAACCAGTATCAGCCGGTTTTCAATGGTAATTCCGCCTGGCAGATTTTCCACGGGCCCCGCTACAGCGCCCCCACGCCCTATGCCACCAACCGCTGGACCAAGGTAAAGCTGGTGGTCAAAGGCACCAGGATGGATGTCTATATCGACAGCGACACACCGGTTTTGCATGTGGACAATTTGATGCTGGGTGATACGCCAGGCGGTATCAGCCTGAATGGCGTGCTGGCCGATTTTTATTATAGCAACATGCGGGTCACAAGTGATGACAGCGTTACACTGACCGGCAAACCTGCCCCGCTACCCGAACTACCAAGCGGCCTGATCAAAGGCTTCCGCGTCGGCACCACCGCCGTTGCAGCGGACAAGGTTGAGGCAAAGGCCTGGTTGGACAAGGCGCTTCTTGACGGGCAGACTTGGCAGTCCCTCGAGGTCGGCGAAACAGGCGCCCTGAACCTCGGGCGCATCAGCGCCAGAACACGGGACGTCAACACACTTCTGGTCAAACTGACTGTCAGCACCGATGAGGCCAGAACCATCCGGCTCAAATATGGTTTCAGCGACCGGGTCACTGTGTTTTTGAACGGCCACGCCTTGGCGCATGGCAACGACACCTACCAGACGCGCGACTATCGCTATCTGGGCACCATCGGCCTTTTCGACAGCGTCTTCCTGCCGCTTGAGGCGGGCGACAATGACGTCGTGTTCGCAGTTACCGAAGCCTTCGGCGGTTGGGCCTTGATGGCCGCGACCGAAAACCAAACCGGCATTGAGGTCCGTTAAGCTCCCCTCGTGCCGGCCGGGCAGCCCCACCCTGTTTTCAGGCCCCTACGCGCGGGGCTGCCCGCCCAATTCACCAGAAAGATAAGAAAGCGGCAATTCTGTCGTGACGCAGGATGACACCAGGCAAATGCTCGAGTTGACCTCCTGCACGCCCTGCGCCTTCGACAGGCTTTCCCAGAAGAAATCCTTATAGTCCGCCACCGACGGCACAATGATTTTCAGCAGGAAATCAAAGTCGCCCATCATGGTGTGGCACTCCAGCACCTGCGGGTAGCGGAACATGAAGTCGGCGAAGTTTTCCAGCGACTGGCTGTCATGCTTCTTCATTTTCACATGGGCGAAAACCGTGATGCCCAGCCCGACCTTTTCCTGGTCAATGATCGCCGCCCGGCCCCGGATCACACCCGCATCCACCAACTGCTGGATACGCCGCCCGCATACCGATTTTGACGAGCCGACCTTCTCCGCCAAATCCGCCAGCGACGGCGTACAGTCGCGCTGCAGTTCGGCCAACAGCTTGAGGTCGATGCTATCGAATTCCATCTTGTTCGTCCCTGAAATTAATAAATTATGGGACAGTGTCCCATAATTGGTCGTAACCATCAACCATTAGGGAAGATGCCGCTTGGGCCCTGGGCTATAGTCTGTCTCGGCCGCACGATTTCCGCGGCCGATTTTTTTGGCTTATTCAACAGAGGAAAAATGTCATGGCACAAGGCCGGCACCAGTTCGTACGCTACACGTTTGTTACCGAGGAATGCGCAAGCGACCTTACCGCGGTACTTACCTACATGCGCGAACATGACATTCTACCGTCTGTGATCGAAACCGAAAAAAGCGGCAGCCGTGCGCGGGTGGTGATCAGCAGCTGTGGCAGTAAGGATTGGCACAGCCACGCCATCGCCGCCCAGTTCGAAGGGCGCCCAAGCGTTCAGCATTTCGGCTTCGAGCGGCTGTCGTCAGACGCCTTACGCGCAGCATAAAGCCGGCCATGGATCGGGCGCAGTCTCCACCTTCGCGCCCGATACCGTCTCCAGCATTACGTCCACGATCTGGCGTTCAAGCCTCACACCCATAACCGCATTGATCTGCCGCACAGCGGACGGGCTGGTGATATTGAGTTCCGTCAGGTAGCCGCCAATGAAGTCAGCCCCCACCAGCATCAGGCCGCGACGCTTGAGCATGGGGGCAATGCGGGCAATGGCATCCCGCTCGCGCGTGGTCAGTTCTGTCGCCTCCACCCGCGCGCCCTGGTGGATGTTGGCAAGATAGCCGCCCGCGCGCGGTACCCGGTTGACGGCGCCAATGGGTTTGCCGTTCAGCAGAAACACCCGCTTGTCCCCCGCCGCCACATCGGCCACGAAAGCCTGCACCTGCACGGTGCGCGCCAAAGCGCCAGTGCTGACAAATGCACGAACCTTCGCGCGCCATCCATTATCTGACGTGCTGACACGCTCGATCCCGCGCCCCGAACAATCACCCATCGGCTTCAGCACCACGGAGCCGTGCTCGGCCGCAAAAGCTTCAATGGCGGCAGCGTTCATGGTTGTCAGTGTCGGCGGCACGAGCTCCGGCCAGTGTAGTGGCAGCAGTTTCTCATTGAGGTCCCTGAGCGCCGCAACGCGGTTGAACTGATGCACATGCCCCGGCACGAAATCCAGCAGGTACGTCAGATGCAGGAACGCCTCATTCACCGGCGGGTCGGTGCGCGGGACAAGGGCGCTAAAGGCACCTGCGGGAATCTCTTGGGGGTCCGACATGATGAGTGGCGCGGTAGAATGTACGCGCCGGGCCATGGCCATGAGCGTGTTTTGCCGCAGTATCAGATCATGCGCTTCTGCCCAGTAAACCGACACGCCGCGCACGATCAGCTCATCCATCAGCAGAAGCGAGGTCTCCGTTTCAAGGTTCAGGGTCTCTGCCGCGTCCATGACAAAGAGGAAAGACGGGGTGGCGGTCATGGCAGTCTCCCTACATCACAAGCTGGAAGCCGAAGCTGAACAGCAGGCTGCCTGCGAGCGCGAGCGCCAGATAGGCCAGGAACACCGGCAGGCGCGCCAGCGCAAAGACGGCGATCGATGCCGGAATGGAGGTCACCCCACCCGCCAGCAGGAAAGCCATCCCCGCCGCCGGTTCCATGCCTTCACCGATAAGGCCGTTCACCAACGGCAGCGCCGCATAGCCGTTCAGGTAAGCCGGCACCCCAATAAGCGTGGCTAGGAAAATGGGCGTGGCCCCCTCGCCGCCAAGCGCCGTCATCACCAGCCCTTCGGGCGTATAAGCCACCATCAGGCTTTCTAGCGTGAAAGCGAACAGTAGCCATTTGCCGAGGAAGAACGCGTTCGAGAGCGTTGCGTCGCGGAAGGATGCTCGCCGGGCTTGGTCAACCCAGAACCGCCAGACAATTGGCTGCGTACCGGTGACATCAGGTGTCCCGCAGCCACCGCCGTTGACGGAGGGCCTGAGCAGGCTGCCGAAGGCTCCCAGGTTCTGCAACCCCGCCACTGCAAATCCGCCCAGAAGCCCCATGCCCACAGCGGCAACCGCCTTATAGATGGCGAATTCAATTCCCAGCGTGCCCATGGTCATCACAAACATGGTCGGATCCATGATGGGCGACGCCAGCCAGAAAGCCATCACGGCGCTCAGGGGCACGCGCATGGCCAGAAGGGCCGCTACCAGTGGAATCACGCCGCAGGAACAGAAGGGAGAGAAGGCGCCAATGACAGCAGCACTCGGGATCATCAGCAGGAGGTGCCCCCTGAATGCCTTGGCATAGGCCGCAATCATCACCGACAGCATCAGAAACGGAAACACCCCCAGCACGGCATCTGCTACGAACTGGAGGGACGCGCCGGCTTGCGCGCTGTCAAAAAGGGCGAGCCCCGTGAACATGGCTGCAAGCAGCAGCACCACCCGGTCCAGCTTCGGCAGGCGAAAGGTGGCATATGTATTTTTTGCAAGATCAGTCATCATTATATACCTAGATTTATAGTTATATTTGACCAAAAAAAGGCCGAGGCCTTTTCCCATGTTTCCGGGCCACGCTATTTGAGCGCCACGCCCGCGCAGCAATCGGCCGTCAGGAAGGTGGCAACCTGGCCAAGCGTGTCGAAGTCAGCCACATTGATCACTTCTCGGCCCTTGCGCTCCTGCCGGATGGTACCCGCACGCACCAAGTGGCTGATATGATGCGCCAGCGTCGAAGCCGGAGTATCCAGGTGCTTCTGCAACTGGCCCACATTCATGCCGTCGCGGCCCGCACGAACCAGAAGGCGCAGCACGGCAAGGCGGGCTGGGTTCCCAAGCGAGGCAAAGACACTGGCGGCGGTTACATCATTCATGCGGCATTCCTTAAAACTATATTTCTAGATATGTAGTTATCAAAGACTTGTCAAGGTCACGAGTGTGATATCTGGGCAACAAAGGCCCTGGGGATTCCGCGTCCTACTAGAAACTTTCTACACAAATCATTTGTATTCTAAGTATATCATCTCTATATCAAGGCCATCAACGCACGAAACAAAGTGGTTTATGGCAACAAAAAGGCGTGTATACGTTCACACCTCCCCTTTCAAATAATTAGATTTGAAACTTTTCATCCATGATGAATCGCCTAAACGCGTGTTTCAGCAATCCACACAGGAGATTTTTCCAATGGAGCTTTTCTTAAGAGCTCAGACCCCCGCCGATTTTGACCACACCACCGACACGGACGTTTTCGCCTGCGCGAAAAAACAAAGCCCGCTGGTGAAGTGGACCTTTATCAATCGCATCAAGTCCTGCCATCAGAATGGTGAGCTGGGCGCAACGCTCGTGCTGCTGGCATGCGGCAGTGTTCTTGCAGGCCTTCTCGCCGTCGCCAATATGGCTGATCGGGCAGCAGGGCTGTTCCGCTCCTGACGATCAAGTTTTCCCTGAAGCTTACTTCTTCAAAAGCTTGCGCGCGTATGGCGCCAGGCCTTTGTCCAGGACGCTGACTGCCTGGCCGACGTCAAGACGTGCAAGCACGTGTTCAGACGCGGTGATTGCCCGCGCGGTTGGCGCAGGATCATCTTCCCTGAGCGTCGGCGCACAGATATGGGCGGCATCCAGGAGATACGCGCCCAGCGCACCGGACCGAGCCACAGGCCGAACCGGCGTCACCGCTTCCAGGTCATAGTCATAGCCGAAATTCAGGAAATCATCGCGGAAGCGGGCATAGATAGCCCGTTCGATATCCGGCGTATAATGATCCTTCAACTTCTGTCGGGCCCTCATCGCATGATCGGCCTTTGCCGACAGGAGATGGCTGAAATCCCGCCCAAGCGCATCTGCCGAAAACCCAGCCAGGTCTGCCGCCAGCGTTTCGACATGGCCCACCGAATCATAGGCGATGAAATCAAACAGGCTGGCGTAAGTCTGGCTTCTGAAATGGATGTCGGTGCGGGCGCTTGGCCTGTCGCACACCATATAGACAAAATCGGCGAAAGTTTCGGGACGACGCGGCAACTGGAACTTGGCCGGGATGTTCGGCTCCACGTCCACCTTGGCGACAATCTTTTCCAGATAACCAGACAGCAGCCGGATATACGGGTTGCGCACGATGGTGAGCATACGGCGACCCTTGAGCGCTTCATAGAAAGCCTCAACACCTGCTTTCCGGAACCCGAGCCACGGCGTACGCGCATCAGGGTTCGCAAACCGCCAGCCATAGTTATGAACTGAAAAATACTGCTCGCCCACCGGCCTGCAGTGCCCCAGCTCGTGCTCTACCTGCCACAGGAAGCGCTTGACGTTGGTGTTGGCAGCCTTGCTGATTGGCACATAGCCATAGCCAGCCTGCCTGGAGAGGACAGAATCCCGCGCGGTATCCCTGAGCGTTATATGGTCAATCATGCACCAATCCATTTCCCCGGCCCGTTGCCCCAATGCTGCATCACGCCAGCCCCGTGCCTTCCGCCGACTCCTGCTCGAACGCTACCACAAGCGGATGGTTGGCATGCCGTTCCCGCAGATAGTCCCGCGCAGCAGCCGCTTCTGCAGCGTCACCCACCGCCGCAAGCGCTCTCGCCCGCATGACGCGGCCATCAACCCTGCCCGGAGCCTTGGCAACAGCCTCGCTGGTCAGGCTGTCCGCCTGCGCCGCATTCCCTGCCGCCAGCGACAGGCGCGCCAGCATAATCAATATGTTGGGTGACCGTAACTGTTTCTCATAAGCTTCTTCAAGCAACGCTTTCGCCTCTCCAGTCCGCCCCAGCTTTTCAAGCACGCGCGCACGCAGCCACACACACATGGGGCCGGTGTGCCAGTGAGACCACCAGGTTGCCGCCAGATCTTCAACCGCCTCCAGAAGCAGGCCATATTCGAGGCAGGTCCTGGCGACCGATATGAAGCGCTCCCTGCCCGCCGCATTGGGCGCGGCAAGCTGCGCTGTCATTTGGGCGATCTCCGCATCCAGGCTGGCTGCATCCGCAAGCCCCTCCTCCAACATCCGAAGGCGCGGGTTCTGGGGGAAGCGTTGGCGGGCCCAACCCACGATCGCCTTGGCTTCAGCATGTTTCTGGCGCCCCTTCAGGGCTGCCGCCAATTGAGCATGGGCATCCGCGTCATCGGGCGCCTTTTCCACCGCCTGGCGGGCCAGCGTTTCCGCGAAATCAAGCATGCCCGGCTTCATATGGAGCCCTGACAAGGCCTTGAGGACAGAGGCCGGGCGCACATAGCGGTCATAGGCATTCATCAGGACCTCACGGGCGTTGTCGAACCGGCCGAGCCTGATCAAGACCCGGCTGCGCAGGTCGATACAAATCGTGTGGAGCCGCCAGTCATCCCAGTTGGCCGCAGCAATATCCTCAACCGCCTCAAGGTCAATCCCGAACTTGAGCGAGATACGGCAGAGTTCCCGAAAATCCGCGATGGACGGCTTGCCAGTACGGAGCTTGTTCCGCAGCCGGGCCGCAATCGGACCAGCCTGGGCACGCTGCCAGTTCTGGTCGGACTTCTTATAGTCGAGGTTCCGGCCCAGGACGACTTCAGGGCCAGGTGCAATTGCCAGATTCCTGAGGTAATCCACCAGATAGCAGGCATACTGGCCTTCTTCGATCAGCTTCGCCAGTTCAACTGTAAAGACATAGGGGCCTGTCAGCGTGCCGATGCCGACATCTTCGCTGGCGCGTTCCAGAATGTTGGCGGCCGCCGCCGACAAGACATTCCCAATCAGCAGCGAGCCTGGCGCCACGGCCATGAAATTGTTCTGCACGCGGCGCTGACCCATATCAAGGAAGAAGGTATCCCGGTCCAGGCCAAAGAGCGCCAGTGCCTGGTCGGTGGTGCCATTGTCGGCGTCCAGATAGTAGCCTCCATATTCGTGCAGATACACAAGCCGAAACAGGTCGGCCTTCATGGCTGGGTGAAAGCAGCGGTCGAACAGGTCCAGAAGCGGTTTGCCGTCCACATGACGGTCGGCCAGAAAGGTGCGGGCGTCCGCTTCACTATAGAGGACATAATCAAGCTTGTGCTCTTCCGCCCACGCCTCGCTGAGCGCCAGCATCCGCGCCACATCTTCCGGTGGCTCCTTGTCCCAGAACTGGATGAGGCGGCGGGGGACATGCCCGCCTCCGGTAGCATCTGGAATGGCCGACAGAAGCTGGGCGCGGAAAATACGCGCAAACCTGTCCTGTTCGTGATTGTGTGACATGAGGCCCCCACCTGAATAAGTCACTGATAATTCGTGCTAAAGGGTGCTATTACACGCCACTCAGCCCAAGTCAACTTGGCAGCCCTAGGCTTTAAGTTTAAGGGGGCCTACCCAGAAACGCGGCGCCTTGATGCTGACCTAGAAGTCCACGCCCTGCCTGGCTTTGATGCCCGCGTCAAACGGGTGCTTCACCTGCGTCATGTCCGTGACCAGGTCGGCTTCCTCCATCAGCCCGTCGGGTGCGTTTCGGCCTGTGATGATCACGCTGGTGCGGATGTGCCGGGCGCGGACGCCTGCCAGGACTTCCTCAAGCGGCAAATAATCGTTCCTCAGCACAATGTTAAGCTCGTCCAGCATCACCAGGTCATAGTCGCCTGACTGCATGAGCTGGCAGCTCTTGTCCCAGGCGGCGCGGGCGGAGGCGATGTCCTTCTCCTTGTCCTGCGTGTCCCAGGTGAAGCCGTCGCCCATCACATGCATGTCCACCAGGTCCGGGAAGCGGTCGAAAAACTCTTTCTCGCCGGTGCGCCATGCGCCTTTGACATACTGGATAATAGCCACCTTATGGCCCCACCCGAGCGCGCGGATCACCGTGCCGAAGCCAGCGGTGGATTTGCCCTTGCCGTTACCGGTATGGACCAAGAGCAGGCCACGGTCAGCCGTCTTACGCTCGCGCATCTTGGCGCGATGCTCTGCCTGCTGGGCCTTCATTTTCTGCCTGTGAAGGTTGGCATCTGTCTGGTTGCTGTCTGCCATCAGGGGTCTCACTCTTTGACGATGCAGGGCCGCTCAAGAGCAGCCCTGAAACACCTTAACCCCTAGAAGCGGGCACGCACACCCGCATATGCGGAAATGCCGGGCGTACCATAGTTCAGCACCTGCTGGTAATCCTCATCAAACAGGTTATCGATGCGCCCGAACAGCTCAATGGTGTCCGTCAGCTTGTAGGCCGCGCTCAGGTCCACGCGGGTCCAGGCGTCTACCACCGCACGCTCCACGGTTACAGAATCGACACTAGTGTCATATTCCTTGCCGTTCAGTGTGACACTGACATTGGTGGTCAGCCGCTCGGATACTTGCCAGTTGAGCGCAGCGAACGCTTCGTTCTTCGGCCTGCGAGCCAGCTGCTGGTCCACTGTCAGGTCGCGTGCGGCATTGTGGGTATAGTTGGCACTCAGGTTGAGGCTATCCGTCAGGTCGGCCGTCAGCTCCAGCTCCACGCCCTTGGCGCTCGTTTCCTCGATGTTACGGTAGCCATCGACAAAGGTGAAAGTGATCAGGTCCCTTGTGTCCTGATTGAAGTAAGTGGCACCAAAGGTGGCGCGACCATCAAGGAACGGTTGCTTGAAACCGATCTCCCAGCTCTTGGACCGCTCGGGCCGCAGGGCCGCTTCCTTGGCCGCATCCGCCTGGGCGATGTTGGACTCGAACCCGCAGCAGGAGAAGGTCAGGTGGAAAATGCTTGGCGCCTTGAAGCCTTCGCTCCAGGCTGCCGTCAGCTGGGTGCCTGTGCCCTCCACCAGATAGGACGCGTTCAACTCCCCGTTGGTGGTGCTGCCGAAGGTTTCATGGTCATCCAGGCGCACGCCGCCAGACACCGTCAGACCGTCGATGCCGTCATACGAGAGGATGCCGAACAGGCTGTCGGTCGAGATCGGCTCCGGGTCCTGCGACTTGGCTTCTGTCACTTCGTGCTGCGCACCGGCTGTCAGTGTCCAGCCTTCTGCCACCTCATAGACGCCGAGATAGTCAAAATTCAGGCGCTCACCTTCCGCGCCATAGGTAAAGGCCCCCGCATCGAAGCTGTCGCGCGTGATGGATGAATATTCCACCGACAGCGTGTTCGACAGGCGCCCATCCAGGAGGTCGATATAGGCACGCCCGGCGATAGAGAATTCCTCAGACTTGCTGGTTTCATCAGTGTCCGTGAGCGCATAGCTGAAGTCTTCGAGAAGCGCGAAGCCGTCATACTCGCTTTCGGTATCGGAATAGCTGGTGGTGACATCAAGCCGCACAGTATCAGACAGTTTGGCGCGCACCCTACCGCGGACCGTCAGGCTTTCATAACCGTCAGCCTCTTTGCCGCCATCGGCCGCGGAGATCCCGTCGGTGTCAAAATAGGTTGTGCTCAGGTTGAAGTTGACCCGGCCAGCCCCGCCGCGCGCGGAACCACCGATGCGCTTGGTCTCGAAAGCGCCATATTCACCAAAGGCCTCGCCCGCGAAACCGTCTTCGCCCGACTTGGTGATGATGTTGATCACGCCGCCGATGGCGTCAGAACCATAAAGCACTGCCTGTGGTCCACGCAGCACCTCAATTCGTTCAATACCGTTCGGATCGAGATTGGCGAAGTTGAACCCGCCGCCAGGGGCCGACGGATCATTAACCTGGACCCCGTCGATCAGGATCACGGTCTGGTCGGAAGAACCACCGCGAATGGTCACCGTAGCCACACCGCCAAAGGTGCCGTTCTGGTTGATGGCAACGCCCGGCAGGCTTTGAAGCGCATCGACAACATACTGGTACTGGCGCTGGACCAGCTCGGCCTCGCTCAACACCGATATGCTTTTTGCAACTTCGCTGACGGGCTGCACGCGCCGCCCGGCGGTGACGACAAATTCTTCGATATCCTGATCCTGCGCACTTGCGGCGGGCGCGAAGGAAAGAACCGTGGTGGCAAGCAGAAGCCCCTTCAGGGGGGAAAGTCTGGACATGGACAAGCTCCATTTTCGGCCTCTTTGAGGCCCGTAAAACAACAGCTGCAAAAGGGAGATTGTCTTGAGAAGAGAGGGACAAGCTCCGTACACAGCAACGACCGTGTCGCCGGTACGGAAATCCGCTCCCATGGTTGACCCGACCAAGGAAATGGGCGACCGGATGGCAGGTCTCCTGGCTTGTGTTTCACCGTGCTCCCCGCCCTTCCCGGCTCTCGCCAGTGGGCCTAGTGGGGGACCACTCCACACATACAGTTGCGGGTACAGCTGCGGATTTGCCGTTCCTTTTCGGGGGCTTACCGCATTCCCTCTTCGCTCCTGCCCTTTTCGGGCAACAGAACCATCACGTGCGCCATGCTTAAAGGCTGATGGGCGCAAACACAATATAAAGTTGGCGCGCGCACAAGGCTTTGCCAGCGTGGCCATGAGATAAAATTGTCGGGAAATCGAAGCGTGGTGCTGCTGAGAAGATTTGAACTTCCGACCTCTCCCTTACCAAGGGAGTGCTCTACCCCTGAGCTACAGCAGCAGGCCACGTCTTGCGAGCGATCTTCTATAAGCGCCCCCGGCGTGAGTCAATAAGTAATTTCGGTGCACATTCAATCTTGAAAATCTCGGCTGATTGGCGCAAATGTGGGCACATGAACGAAAAGACCAAACAAGATGTTCCTGTTAAACAGGATTCGGGCAAGCTGAAGGATGCCGAAAAGCAGGCCCGGCTGGCAGAAGCCCTGCGCGCCAACCTGCGCCGCCGCAAGGAACAGCAGCGCACGCGCAAGACAGAAGATTAAATAGCCGCGCCTTCACGGCTTTTTCACCGCACCCCAAAAGCCCCTTTAACAAATCCCATATCTGGTGGGTTTAACGCTTGTCGCGCACAAGCGATTGGCTTACTAATGCCAAAAATACCTGTGCCCTGTGGGTTGGGCCAGAAGTGATACAAAAGTCATTCAGGGGAGACGCCAATGGCCATCATGTCCGATAAATGGATTCGCGAAATGTCACAACAGCACGGCATGATCGAACCGTTTGTAGACGGGCAGGTCAGGAAGGATAACATCTCCTACGGGCTGTCATCCTACGGCTATGACGCCCGCGTGGCGCCTGAGTTCAAGATTTTCACCAATGTGGACAGCGCGATCGTCGACCCGAAAGACTTTTCACCCAAAAGCTTTGTCGACCGCGACACGGATGTCTGCATCATCCCGCCGAACAGCTTCGCGCTGGCGCGGACGGTTGAATATTTCCGCATTCCAAAAGACGTGCTGGTGATCTGCCTTGGCAAATCCACCTACGCCCGCTGCGGCATCATCGTGAATGTGACGCCGCTGGAGCCCGGCTGGGAAGGCCATGTGACGCTCGAATTTTCAAACACCACGCCGCTTCCGGCCAAGATTTACGCCAACGAGGGCGCGTGCCAGTTCCTGTTCCTGCAAGGCAATGAGCCGTGCGAGACCGCCTATTCGGACCGCGCAGGCAAATATCAGGGCCAGACCGGCGTTACCCTGCCGAAGCTTTAAGGGTTTCGCCCCATAACGGGCCTTGCATCGCCGCCAAGCTGCCTTTATTAGCGGCCACCATGCCTGCCATCACACCTATGGTGGCAACAGCAGAAAGAGGCACGGATACAGATGGACAAACTGGTTATTGAGGGCGGGAACAGGCTTGAAGGCACGGTTCCGATTTCGGGTGCGAAAAACTCAGCGCTCAAGCTCATGTGTGCGTCCCTTCTGTCAGCCGAACCGCTCACGCTTCATAACATGCCGCGGCTCGCGGACATCACCACGCTCGCGGACCTTCTGAACCACATGGGTGTGACGGTGACCATGGCGGGTGGCCAGGGCGGCCGCATCGCGGGCCGCAGCCTGACGTTTGACGCAGGACAGATCAACGACACGGTCGCGCCCTATGATTTCGTGCGCAAGATGCGCGCCTCGATCCTCGTCCTCGGCCCCCTTGTGGCGCGCGCGGGTGAAGCGATCGTGTCCTTGCCCGGCGGCTGCGCCATCGGCACCCGCCCGATTGACCTGCATCTGAAGGCCCTCAAGGCGCTGGGTGCGGAAATCGACGTGGCCGAAGGCTATGTGCGCGCAAGTGCGCCAAAGGGCCTGACGGGCGGCAATATCCGCTTCCCGTTTGTCTCCGTGGGCGCGACAGAGAATGCCCTGATGGCCGCAACGCTCGCCAAGGGCACGACGGTCATTGAGAATGCCGCGCGCGAGCCCGAGATTGCAGACCTCGCGGCGTGTCTGAATGCCATGGGCGCGAAGATTGAAGGCGCGGGGCACGAGACCATCACGGTTGAGGGCGTGGACCGCCTTCACGGAGCAGAACACGAAGTGATGCCGGACCGGATCGAGGCAGGTTCCTACGCCGTTGCGGCACTGATGACGCGCGGCAACCTCCTGCTTGAGGGCGCGCGCGCCCATGACATGCAGGCGACGCTGGACAAGCTCGAGGAAGCGGGCGGCATCGTAACCGTCGAGGACGGCGGCATCCGCGTGAAGTCCAACGGCCACATCCACGGTTTCAATATCGTCACCCAGCCCTTCCCTGGTTTCGCCACCGACATGCAGGCCCAGTTCATGGCGCTGGCGTGCGTGGCTGATGGCGCCAGCGTGATCACCGAAGCCATCTTCGAGAACCGCTTCATGCACGTGCCAGAACTGTGCCGCCTGGGCGCGGACATTACAGTGACTGGCTCCAGCGCCACTGTGCGCGGCATTGAAAAGCTGAAGGGCGCGCCCGTGATGGCCACGGACCTGCGCGCAAGCATGGGCCTTGCGCTCGCAGCCCTGGTGGCCGAAGGCAAGACCGAACTCAGGCGGCTTTACCATCTGGACCGCGGCTATGAGCGGCTGGAAGAGAAACTCAAGGCCGTTGGCGCGAACGTCGAACGCATGCCCGACTAGGGCTTTTCGGTCGGGTACCACGAGTTCTGAGATTGTCCGACAAACGCCCCTTTTCTATTACCCGGCATCACGGAAGTCTGTTGCAAAAGGTTAATTGCAAACCTGAAACCGTTTCCTTAATTTCTGAAAGACAGGCAGGTAAATAGTGGGGGCGGGAATGCGGTGCATCACTAGGTGTTTTTGGATATTGGCGATTTGTTTGGTGCAGCAACCTCTGTTCGCCAGTCCGAATAAGATTGGAAAGAGTGACAATGAAGCGGTTGCCTCTATATGCGCCCATTGGCTTAAGGAACTTGACCATAGTCCGCTCACCAAAACTGAAGCGGAGAATGTCTGCCGGGATTTCTATTTCAGCGAAGAAACGCATCTAAAGGTAGCTCGCCACCTTGCTTGTCTTGATAGAAATCGTCGCCAGACTGAACTTCAAGAAGTGCCCCTGAACAATGTGATTAGATCTATCGAGGCATGCAAAGCCGAGGCAGGCGGAGCCTCCGCCGTCATTAGAGACGGTAGCGTGACGTGGGAAGCCCTGACAAAATCTCCACTTGGCAAATGGCTCCCAAGGTCAGCAGTGTCAGCGCTTGACCCAGACAGTAAGCTTGCAGCGGAAATATACTGCCGGGACATGACGGAAAGGGTTGTTCAAAAAGACCAAGGAGGCATGGTATTTTATGATTCATGTACGAGTTTCATACTCAGTGACAAGGCGCAGTTGCCTTTCTATGAATATCAAGCCTGCCTAGTCGAAGAATTTTCAGCGGCTCAAGCAAATGATAGAGACGCGAGCGGCGAAGATGCGGAGTCTCGTGACCTACGCCAAGGTATTTTCGACCGTTGCCATTCAAGTGTTGATGGTGGCGATGAAGCAATTCGGAAAGCCTCAATAGTGGCGCAACGATATGCGCGGCGGAGCGCTCCCTGGTGGGGGGTCAAAAGAGAGAAGCCACTCTTCAGTGTTGATGACACTTGGGAGCCCCTGAACCAAATTGACACCCCTGATCTGCTGGATGCTGAGGCAGCCTGGGTAGGAGAGAGGGGTTACCCTGCTCAATTAAGTGATCCGAAGCTGCACCCAAAGCTCGTGGCCCACATCAAGGAGTTCGATCTCTTGGCGTTCACGCCGCAGCAGAGCATCTTTTGGGGAATGGCGGCACGACCAAATCAGACGCCAAAGCAAAGGGAGTTTGCCGCAAGAAATATTGGGGGCACCACGATCCGCTATCATGCCGATATTCAGGGTTCGATCAAAAGATCATTTTGGTTCCAAGACCTTAAGGTCGGTGGGGTGCGAGCGGTAGCGCAGAAGATAGTAGGCAAAGCAGATGTATTGTTGCTGAGCCCGTCTTCAAAAGATGGCGTTCTCACGACTGTATCGAAACAAAAGATCGCTGATTTCATGCCAGAGTACGACGTCGAGACATTGCTGAGCGATATGATTTCAGTGGATAGCGGCAGGTGTCGAATCTATCGGGAAGCAAGCGATTATGCGATCACGAGAACCGTCGTACTTGTTCCTTTTGCGGACCAGCATTCAAAAGATGCTGAACCATTGATGGCTACCGTCGCCTGTATTGCCCGTGGGTTCTACTATCACGCGGGCTTGAACAATGTTCTGAACATCCCCAACGAATATTTCGTGAATTGGAGAAAGTTCAACCAATCCCTTGGCATAGGTTGGCAGAACAGCCCTAGGCCCTGTTGACAAAAGGGATTCCCAAAAAGGCATTGATGTGATTCAAGACTTCTTTTTAGGAGGAAGTTCTGATGCGTGGCGATTTGTCGGATGCGGAATGGGAATTGATAGGGTCTTTGCTGC
>Ga0209475_10000385_pt1 | contig 98928 bp, 82 predicted proteins | sample tdDd471_FD_187128 | JGI IMG/M metagenome (GOLD analysis project Ga0209475, IMG submission 187128) | Marine sediment microbial communities from the Atlantic coast under amendment with organic carbon and nitrate - tdDd47.1 (SPAdes)... | ecosystem: Environmental > Aquatic > Marine > Coastal >... | reverse complement strand
AATCCGCTCATATCGGGCCTCTGAATATGTTTGTGTGGTAACAATATTATCTCAGATGTACCCGCTGATGACTCCCTTTGGTATCCATTCAATCATGCTAGAGTGTAAAGCGGCTTTGACCAGTCCCTAAATGATATCGCCTATTCTGATAAATTGACCGGTTTATTTAATCGACATGGGTTTGATAAATTCAGCAATGACATTTTAAGAAAAACACTAGGACAGCAGCAATCTTTATCGGTTCTGATGCTGGATCTGGATCATTTTAAAAATATTAACGATACCCATGGTCATGCTGTTGGAGATAGGGTGCTTAATCAAGTAGGGGAGCTAATTAAAGAAAATTGCCGCGAGAATGATATTGCCGTGCGTTTTGGAGGCGAGGAGTTTGTCTGTCTTTTTCCCAATTGTGAAAAAGGCCATGCCGAAAATAAAGCGGAATACCTACGTAAAAAAATTCAATCATTAACCCCGGAGGGTATAGCAATTACCGCTAGCGTAGGCGTTACCTGCATCAAAGATTATGACGTCTCTTCTTTAGATACTGTCTTAGAAATTGCCGACAAGGCATTATATAAGGCAAAAAACACCGGGAGAAATAAAGTGTGTTCAATTGATTTTTCGAACAGTACAAATTGATAAATCTATTTTTTATGGACTATTCCATGACTAGCTCTATTTTTAACTTCTCTTTGCTACCGATGTATTAAATCTAAGACAGATGTAGCAGAAATTTTCTTTTTGAAAGTAATATAAGGTAATAATAAACTTGCCCCTTTTTTCTTTTTTTCTTCAAGGCGTTTACCATTCCTTATTGGTCCATATGAAATAGAATTTCCGATTAATTTTGGTTTAATAAATCTTCAAACTGTTCGGCAGGCACGGGACGCGAGAACAAATACCCTTGACCATAATCACATTGCATATCAGTTAATAATTTCTTTTGGAACTCGGTCTCAATTCCTTCCGAAATGACTTTGATATTTAATTTGTGTGCCATGGTAATCATTGCTTCACATAAAATAATATCCTGGGAATTTGGGGATAAATTACTCACAAAACTTTTGTCTATTTTTAGGTAATCAATTTTAAATTTTTGTAAATATGAAAGTGACGAATAGCCTGTCCCGAAGTCATCAAGAGAAACCTCAATACCTTTTTTGCGTAGCTGTAGTAGTTTTTCCGCAATATGGCTTTCGTGCTCCATTAGAAAACTTTCGGTAATTTCCACTACGCTGCTTTGCCCGGATAGTTCAAGTTTATCCAAGTGTTTTATCCAATCATCTATCTTTGTGGTAGAGCGAAATTGCACCGGAGATTTATTAACACTAATTTGGAAATCTGGGCCATATTTCTGTTGCCATATTTTTGTCTGGCGTGTCGCTTCTTTATATACCCAATCACCGATCTCAATAATTAATCCGGATTCTTCGGCAAATGGAATAAAATCAAGTGGTGAGATAAGACCCTGTTTAGGATGATTCCAACGTATTAAAGCTTCTGCCTTATTGATGGTTCCAGTTTTTAAGTCCACTATAGGCTGATAATATATTTGAAACTGATTTAAGGCTAAAGCTTTATGCAGGTCATTGATCATGATTTGGCGTGTTTGTGCCTCTTCCTGCATTGATTGTGTATAGTATCGAAAACAGCTTCGTCCGGATTTTTTAGCTAAATACATTGCCTGGTCGGCATTTTTAAGTAGTTCCGATGCAGTTATTGCATCATTTGGATAAAGCGTAATCCCAACACTTGCCGAAACATGGACTTGATTTAAATCGAGTTGAAAGGGTTTACTCAGACTTTGAATAATATTTTGAGTGATATTGACGACACTAATAGAATTTTTAGCTTCGGTAATAATAATGGTAAATTCATCACCACCCAAGCGTGCTACCGTATCGGACTCTCGTATGTGTTGGCTAATACGTTTAGCCGACTCTATTAACAAGGTATCACCCACTTCGTGCCCTAATGTATCATTTACATTTTTAAAATGATCGAGGTCGAGAAAGAGTAAAGCAAAGGATGTTTCTGAACGATGAGATCGTTTGATCTCCTGTTGTAATCTGTCTTGAAACATACGCCGATTTGGCAATTTTGTTAAGGAATCGTAATTCGCCTGTTCCAGTATCAGCTCATCCGCTTTTTTCTTTTCGGTTATGTCATCAAAGATGGCAAAATAATGATCAATCTCGTCATTCGCTCCTCTAACGGTATTTACCATTAGAAATTCAGGATAGATTTCTCCATTTTTTCGTTTGTTATAAATTTCACCACTCCATTGTCCGGTTTCGTTTATGACCTTCCACATTTCGTTAAAATAGTGTTCATCATGTCTTCCTGAGGCCAGAAATTTTGGATTTTTTCCAATTGCGTCTTCTGCAGTATAACCGGTTATGGTGGTGAAAGCCGGATTAATACTGATAATATTATTGTTCATGTCACTGATACAGATGGCTTGTCTGCTATGTCGATAGATCTGTGAAGCCATTTCACGTTCAGTAATGTCAGAATGTGTTCCAACCATACGTATCGCTTTACCCGTTTGATCGCGGCTCACCACCTTGCCTCGACTTAGCACCCAAGACCAACTGCCGTTTTTGCGTAACACGCGGTGCTTGCTGGTGTAAAAGTCGGTCAATCCCTGTAGGTGTGCATCAAAATCAGATTTCATTCGTTCAATGTCGGCCGGATGTATGCTTATCTGATCTTTGGGTTTCACGCTATTACAAATAACTTCAAAGAGGGGAGCTTGGGTTTCGGAATGTGAAAGTTTATTATTTTCTATGTCCCAGTCCCAGACATTGTCGACCCCTCCTTCTAGGATAAACTTCCAGCGCTCTTCGCTGCGGTTTAAGGCTTGTTCAGCCAATTTACGCATAGCTTGTTCGCGCATCAAATCCAAAGTACGGGCTGACAGACTGTCATACATCGAAAGTACCGTATTGACGAGTACTTTCGTCGAACCGGTCATGGCTCGATTGGCTTCCATTTTTGCCTGTTCAACTGAAGCACCATTGGCAATACCAGAAATGACTTTTGCCATTCGCTTATCCGTATCGAGGATATGGTATGCCAACCATTTAGATAAAAATGAAATAATATTATAGATAGCATCATCCAATGATTTTGCAGACTTATCATTTTTGATGGTATGTAACTCACTGATAAATGAGCTGTGGGTGGATTGATGGCTTGAATACCATTCGTCACCGGCTAAATACTTGGACCAAATATCCTCTTCGGTTTTAAAGTGGTAATCGGTATAGTCTACCAGTTCATTAAAGATTTCATTTAAAGTAATTTCGCCTGTCCTATTGGCGAGGTGAACAGCTAATTTATTTAAGATATTGACCAGTTGCTGATGCTGTTCATCAATCAGTTCAACCCCGGTTTCGAAGTTATCGTTCCAAGGAAAAATTTTAAAAGATGTCAACGAGGCATTTTCCATTATAATTTTTCTGTCAGCTATTAAGTAAAGATCGATATTAACAATTTTATTTGCCTATTGAAAAGGATTTATGCTATCAGGACAGGAATATCTCGATTTGGTCGGCAAAAGTTAAATCATCAACTAATATCACAGGGGAAGAATGAAATTTCCGCAAACTTTTAATGCAATAAGTCATTAAAAATCATGTGGTTTTTAGTGCTTGATGATACTGCGTGAGGACATTTGTTTTATGTTGTTGAGTGGAGAAATTTTCTTCCGCATATAATGTCGCATTTTTAGTTAATTGGTTTTTAAAGGTGACATCGGTGGTTAGTTTGTGGATTGCGCTTACGTAGGCTTTAAAATCATAGGGGGCTACTAGAATCCCATTGCTATTGTTTTTGATGATTTCCAAATGACCACCGCTGGAGCTTGCCACGACAGGGATATTGATTAGCATGGCTTCAATCAAAGTTCTGCCGTGCCCTTCTTTTACCGATGTCGCTAGAGCTATATCGCAACAAGCCATCCAGGGATCTATCGGTTTTTTAAATCCCATTATTTTAACGATATCGCCCACCATTAGTTTATCGATTGCAAGTTTGACCTGGTCATATATTGCTCGTCTGGGCTCTCCAAACATACAAAAAACAATATTTGTAGAAAACTGATTTTTATATTCAGCAGCAATTTTGATAACGGATTCGGGTTGTTTTCTATCTATAAAATTTGCAAACCAACCAATAACAATGGTGTTGGCTGGGAGATTCAGCTCATCTAATAATTTTGCTTTGCACTCATTTTTGTCGTATCGCTGCATAGCAATCGGATTATTGATTACACTTATATTTTGTTTTATATATCCGGGAAAACTGTTAGAACAAAAATGAGAATTTGTAATTACTTTCGAAGCTAAAAATGATAGTACCGCATCCGGAAATGAAATTTTATTTCGTTGATGCCAGATATGTTTGGTTTTGGTCAAAAAACATGGAAACAACCATGTTCTACTCATTCTGATATCGTTACTATGTACGAGATCAATTTTGTGGGTGGTTAAAATTTTTTGTAATCGGATTATAATTCTAAAATTAATATAGCGAGATATGAAAAAATCGTCATATTCATAATAAGGCAAACTTTCAAATGTAATTAATTGAACTTTGTTTTGATCAATATGTTTAAGCAACATATCTTTTTTATGCACTAATACGATTGGTGTGTAGATATCCTTGGGTAAGCTATAGATAAGCGATAAGGTTGATATATGGCTACCCCCGCACGTTGTGCCAACAAAAGGGTAAAGAATGCGTATTTTCGACATTAATGGTAGTACTATTTTCCTAATTGATTGTTCTAATTCACATATTGTAGGCTCTTTTGGCCTTAGGTGTCATTACCTTAAAAGATTTGATTATGAAGGATCATTATAAGCTATAAAAAAAGTAGCAGCAATTTTCTTTGTAAAGACTAACTGAACACTTTTGCTGGCAATTGTCAGTTATTAATTGACATGCATAATAGTTATATCTTGCATTATTGTAGTACAAAATCAGATTTATAAATTTAAGTATTCATAGGTAAGTGAGATCAGATAAAGTGCTTGTAGACAGCGCCATGATTTTGTTAAGGTAATTGCTATGAAAGTAACCACGAAGTACTCCAAAATAAGGCTCGAAGCCTCTCCAGCATGCCAACTTAAATGTCCCTCATGTCCAACGGCTGACAAAACGATATTACCGACAATTGGAAAAGGATTTCTTCGAGCTAATAGTTTTCGTCAATTACTTGATGAAAATTCCGATATCAAAGAAATTGAGCTTTCCAATTACGGTGAAATTTTCCTCAATCCTGAACTTTTAGAAATATTGAAATACGCTCACGAAAAGAAGGTGATATTGACTGCTCATAATGGAGTAAATCTAAACAATGTGAAAGAAGAAGTGCTCGAAGGGCTGGTTAAATATCAATTTAGAAAAATGTCTTGTTCTATAGATGGAACAAGCCCAAAAGCATATGAGCAGTATCGTGTCGAAGGGAATTATGAAACGGTAATTAATAATATTGAGAAGATAAATCATTTTAAAAAAATTTATGCTTCAAAATATCCCGTCATGACATGGCAGTTTATTCTTTTCGGACACAATGAGCATCAACTGCAAGAAGCAAAAAAATTGGCTAAATACCTCAATATGAGTTTTAATCCGAAACTTTCCTGGGATAGTGACTTTTCACCTTGGAGTGACGAAGTTGCTAGGAAGGAATTTGGAATTGCATCACGAGAAGATTATAAAAAAAGACAGGGGGCGGATTATGCACAAGGAATCTGTCACCAGTTATGGGATTGTCCACAGATAAATTGGGATGGCAAAGTACTAGGCTGTTGTCGTAATTTTTGGGGTGATTTTGGAGGAAATGTCTTTGAAGATGGATTCCTTGAAGCATTGAATCATGAAAAACTTTCATATGCCAAAGCTATGCTTTTGGGGATAAATGCGCAAAGAGAAGATATACCCTGTAGTTCCTGTGATATTTATTTAACCATGAAAAGAAACAAAAAATGGTTAGACAGAAGCCTTAAAAAAAGGTTTACTATTTTATTACGTAAATCTGCTCCTCCCTCTTTAAAGTCGATAATTAAAAGGATTCGTAATTTAATCCGCTAGATGATTTTATTAAAAAAAAGCACCGATTAGAAACAGTTCGCAAATTTTTCTAATCGATGCATAGGGAAATCGTTAAGATAAAAAGGAGCCGCGCAATAAATCTCTGCGGCTCAATGGCTTTTCCAGACGATCTGAAATGAGTGCGCGTTCTTCTTCCTTTTCTTCGTTTAAATGGGTTCCCGGTGGAATACTGGATAGAGGTTCTTTATCATCCAGGTGTTTAACCGCTGCTGCCACCATAATTTGGTCAATGGCATCTTTGCTTAGCACTTCTTCAAATTCGACATTGTCATCCAAAAGGTTTTTCAGAAAGGATTCGGCTACGTCCACCGCGTCTTGTTGCTTATCGAACTTAAACATTGGAGAATGTAATGGGTGTGATTTATAGTAGCCGAAATCTTCCAGTTCATTGATCACAAAGGTACAGCTTTTAGCTGGGAAAAGGTGTTCTTCTCTTCCACCAGGGGGCATTTTGGTCCAGTCTTCATCTTGCTTAGGTAAAAGGATGAGATTCATAAACCAGGGAGTAATTAAAATCCCGATCAAGTGATCTTCCCAATATTGAAATCCTATGGGTTGAACCATTAGGTCTTTATTCACAATGGGAATATCCTGCATGCGTTCCTTTTCGATTAGGATAAATTGCTCGACCAGCTTTTGTACCTGCGTCTGGCCATAATTATCGAGTTCTTTCATGAGGAAGCTCCTATTTCGGGAAAATATTTGTCCACGTCGATATCTTGATTGCCGTTCATGATTTCGGTTAAACCATCTAGAGCACTATTTATTTTTTCGGCTTCATCGGCGCTTAAAACCTCTCGACCGGAACCGAGAAAGTTTAATATCCAGGTGCCTTCCGGCTGCGGACCGATTAGCATCATATTGACCACTTCTTCGCCATTACGTCCTTTGCAGACCGCCATTAGGTCTTGCATTTCGACGATTTGTACCGGCACGCCTATGCACATTGACGTTCTTCCATTTCGGCACGAACTTCCCAGAATCCCGGTAGTGGGTCATCACGTAGTTGTAACTCAATTCCGTGAAGTTTTAATTCGGTTAGAATCATTTCCACCATTTCATTGAGTTTGGCAATGCTTTCTTCACTTAGGTGTAACTTGTTTTCCAGATGATAGGGGACTAAACCCAATACCACGACATTTTCAGGATCTTGGTGATTTAAGCGTAAGGTAGCTAATAAATCGGAAAGGGCCAATTGGTGGTTGGAGATCTTGGTTTGGAAAAATGCCGGAATATCTTCGTTTTCAATTCGAATGGTAGTACCGGGTTCTGCACCGGTATTGATGGCATCAACAATAATCACATTTTTACGATTACGTAATGGCTGTAATAAATCCATGGCTGATGTGCCGCCATCCATAATTTCAATATTATCAGGGATAATATAGCGGCTTTCTAAGGCTTCGACGGCTCGGACACCAATGCCTTCATCTTGCATTAAAATGCTGCCTAAGCCGATAACTAAAATTTTTTCGTTCATAAAGTTAATCCCTCTACATATTAACCAATGATAGGTGTGAACCCGAGCTTCGGTAGTGCTTATGTCATTGCACAGACTGGTTTAGCACTAGTGAGTCCGAAACCCGAGGCTCGGGAGTTAGTCGTTACGCTTTAAGTAACGGACAGCCAAAATGGCTGCAATTGCAACGGCTAATACAATGCCGAAAGCTTCAAACGAATGCACCCAAGTCATACTTTGATCATGACCGGGATGGGCTATCGCTAAGCCAGGTAAAAATGCTAATACTGCTAGGGAAAATTGCTTTAAATATTTCATGGATTACCTCAAGAAATTTATTTGAGTATTGTTCAATGAACTCTCTAAAAGAGAGTCCAAAGAAATATCTGCGTTAAACGGCTTTAACCTTTACGATGGGGTTATTTTCCGTATCAACCATATGAATCGCACAGGCAATACATGGGTCAAAGGAATGCACCGTGCGTAGTACCTCCAATGGTTTTTCAGGGTCTGCAACCGGATTATCCATTAACGAAGACTCGTAAGGTCCAATCTCATCGTTTTCATCGCGTGGGCCGGAGTTCCAGGTGCTGGGAACAACAGCTTGATAGTTTTTAATCTTGCCGTTTTCAATCACCACCCAATGCGACAAGGTTCCGCGAGGTGCTTCATGAACCCCATAACCTTTGATCTCGCCTTTCGGAAAGGAAGGAGGATTAAAGGTATCCATATCACCGGTACCGATATTGTCAATCAAGGCTTGCCATTGTTCTTTTAAGGTATCCATCATCACTCCGGAACGAACCGCACGGGCGGCATGGCGACCAATGGTTGAATGCAGAGCGGTTACCGGAATATCAGGGTTCTTAGCCACGGCACGTAAGGTACCCATAGCCTGATCCAAATATTTCTTTGTCGGTTCATGACCGGCTGCAACCATACAAAAGACATTCGCTAATGGTCCAACCTGAGCACGTTTACCATAAAAGGTCGGTGCTTTAACCCATGAATACTTGCCGTCATCCTGGAAGTCGGTGTATTGTGGTTCGGTTTCACCATCATACGGATGCAATGATGCGGAACCTTCATACCAGGCGTGTTTGGAGCTCTCTTTTACGCCGTCACGGAAGAACGGATCATGATGTGATTTGATCTCTCTAAAGGTGCTTAAATCGCCATTCTCAATATAGCCGCCAGGTAGGGCATATTTGGTCATCTTGGCATCTTGCGGACAATCGGGCATAGATAAGTAGTTAGTTACCCCTTTACCATAACCGGCCCAATCTAAATAAAAAGCACCGATGGCTGGTACGTCGGTCATATAAGCGGATTTAATAAAATGATCCAATTTATCAATCCAGGTCTTAATATGTAATAAGCGTTCCATATTTAATACCGATTGACTATCCATATTAATGGAGTTACTTATACCACCTACGGCCATATTCTGGATGTGGGGGGTTTTACCGCCTAATAGGGCAACAATCTTATTGGCGTAGTTTTGTACTTCCAGAGCCTGTAAATAGTGTGCTACGGCCAATAAGTTAACTTCCGGCGGCAGTTTCATGGCCGGATGTCCCCAATAACCGCTGGCAAACGGACCTAATTGACCGCTTTTGACAAAAGTCTTTAAGCGTTCCTGCACGGCTTTCATTTCATGCGGACCATTTAAATGCCAATCGGACAGGCTTTCAGCTAATTTAGCTGTAGCAACCGGATCGGCATCTAACGCTGATACCACATCTACCCAATCTACCGCAGATAGATGATAGAAATGTACGATATGATCCTGAATCGCATGTGCGGTCTGGATAATATTTCGCACCAATTGGGCATTAACCGGAACTTCCAGGCCCAAGGCATTTTCTACGGCACGGACCGAAGTAATGGCGTGTACCGTGGTGCAAACCCCGCAGAAACGCTGAGTATAAAGCCAGGCTTCCAAAGGATCGCGGCCTTTTAAGATATTTTCAATTCCACGCCACATTTGACCGGATGACCAGGCCTTGCTGACCTTGCCGTCATTTACTTCCACATCAATGCGCAGATGTCCCTCAATACGGGTAATTGGATCGACTGTAATACGTTGTGTCACGATAATTCTCCTTAGGCAAGCTTCCCTTTTTGTTCCATTACGGCGTTAATTTCTTTCTCTAATGCTCACGTATTGTTTATACGCTCGGCAATTGCTCCTGCATTGCCCTAACTACGGCCATCCTTGGCCTAGTCACATTCTCCGAGAAAAATTGCCTTGTACTGGAAGCAAAAAATGAAAACTTGCATCTTTTTGTTTAGTGCTCTTCTGCGCTATGCAGTACAGGTAATGTTTTTACAATTGCCAAATAGGCCATTAATTCGATTGCGATTATTCCCAGAGTTACCATAATTTCCGGACCGGATGGGAAGTAGCTGTATCCTGGGCCTGGGTTAAGGGTAAACAGGAAGGCATTGAATCGATACAAGGCTCCTGCAAACAACATGGATACTGCAGCGATTAATAACATCTGTCCGTCCTGACGTTTTGTTTCAGAGGAGAGAATCACCAGCGGAATAACAAATAGGGCGGTCTCCAGAATAAACATCAAACTACTGAAATCGAAGGCGAAGATAAGTCCGAACTTGCCTTGACCCATAATGACGCCTAAACGAACCACCAGATACGCAATTAAAAGTCCTCGAATGGCTTTACCCAGCCCTGACAGTAGAGGGGTTTCTGAGGGACGTTTAAAACCAACCGAGGAGAAGGATGCCTCAAAGATGACAATGGAAAAGCCCATTGTTAAGGCGGTAATCAGTGCCAATAACGGCTGAAAGTGCCAGGTTTGCCATAATGGGTCAACCTTGTGGCCCATGGCAATCAATAAAGAACCAAGGGAAGATTGGTGCATTGTAGGCAGTAAAACTCCTAAGGCGATAAATAAAAACAATACCTTATTGAGCGCTTTTAAAAGCTTCTTGGCGCCAATTTTTTCTAAATAGGCCGGGGAAAACTCAATAACCAGGATAATAATATAGGTGGCCACACAGAGACCTACTTCTAACATCACTGAGTTAAAGTTCCAGTTCCAAGGTAGGAAAATATTATAAAATTGCCAATATTTACCCATATCGAAAAAGGCACCAAAGCCGCCCAAGGCATAACCAAATAGACTGGCTAATATGGCAGGACGGACTAGAGGATGATATTTACCCTTATTAAAGATATACACCACAAAGGCCAGAGCATAACCACCACAGGCGAAAGCGGTACCGATAACCACGTCGTAGACCACCCAGATACCCCAGGCAAAGCCGCCGTTAAGGTTACTGACCGATCCTATGCCGGAGATAAAACGTTCCGCCATAAAGTACAGACCAATGGCAGCGATAACACCTAAGACAAAAAAGGGCAGGGTAAAGATTTTACTGCTTAAAGGCTTATGTTCACTCATGATTCACCTCCTTTGCCGTCATTATCGTCATCACCATGATCGGCGTTTTTCTTCACCACATAGACCAAACCGGCCAATGCTACTGCTGGTAGGGCCATTATATTGTATAAACCGTGCTGCACACCTTCGGCAATGGAAGAAGCGGAGCGTTCTTCAAGCGGAGGCATACCTAACTTATCAAAGGAGATGCTGGATATGTGCATTACATTGGTTCCACCGGCTTCCTTTTCACCCCAAATATGCTGTTTATACTCAGGTACGTTTTTTTCGTGATAGCTATGTGGGTTGCTTAAATCGCCACGAGGATAGTTATATATCTCTCCGGTTTTCAATGTCATGCGTTTCTTGGCTTCTTCTAATAGATCTTTGCGTTTACCAAATAAAGTGGCACCGGTAGGACAGGCTTCTGCACAGCCGGTCATTTCACCGTTGTCGATGCGTTCTACACCTTTTTGATTACACATTTGGCATTTTTGAATCTGACCAAAAGGATTGTCGTACTGGAATTGCGGAACATTGTAAGGACATCCAACCATGCAGTTACGACAACCGATACAAACATCGGGATCATGAGTGACAATACCTGTTACCGGATTGCGTTGCATAGAAGTTACCGGACAAACGGAAACACAACCGGGATCCACACAATGCATACAGCTGCGTTTTTCAAAAGCAAAACCGTCGACTTCGGCATCTTTTATGGATGCGTTTCCGTCTTTATACACCTTAATAACATTTAAAGTTTCGCCGGAGAGATCATGCGCCGAATCATAATGTAATTTATCGTCTCGGATTTCAGGGGGCATATTATTGACTTCTTTACACCTCACGACACAGGCTTTACAGCCTACACATAGGGTGGAGTCGTATAACATACCAACGGCGTCTTCAGCGGGTTTTAAATTTTCTCGTGCCACAGCTTGCTGACCGGCACCGACTGCGCATAAAGCGGCCGTACCTCCAGCAGTGGCTTTTAAAAAGTCTCTACGCTTCATTGGAGTCGCCTCCGGCATCCTGCTCTTTGACTTTCTTAGCGGCCATCGCACTGGCTCCCACTGCGGCACCGACGGCTACACCGGCTAAGGCTGCAGCTCCGGCTGTTGCTCCACTACTCTTATCGCCGCGATCTTCAATGAGTGGGAAGGCATTGGGTGGGGTATGAGTCTTAACATCGGCCAGACTGAATAATGGCTTATTAAAGCCAACTCCATCTTCGGAGCAACCAAAGCAAGGATGTCCGACACCAATTGGCCAGACACCGCCGCCTAGGTTATTAAATTCGATAGCAGGACAGTTATTGTAGGTTTCAGGACCTTTACAACCCAATTTATACAAACAGTAACCTTTTTGATGACCTTCATCACCAAATTCCAGGGCAAAACGACCTGCATCAAAATGTGGACGACGTTCGCAGTTCTCATGGATTAAGCGACCAAAGGCAAATTTAGGTCGATTTTTCTTATCCAACTCAGGTAATTTACCATAAGTGACGAAATACAAAATAGTTGCCAAAAAGTTGGAAGGATTAGGAGGACAACCGGGGATATTTAATACGGTTTTACCGGGTAACACGTCTTGGGCACCTTTGGCTCCGGTTGGATTGGGACCGCCGGAAGGAACGCCACCCCAGCTGGCACAAGAACCAATGGCGACAATGGCTGCGGCATGTTCGGCTGCTTCGGTAGTGGCATCCAGCATGGTTTGACCACCAATTTTACAGTAAATACCACCATCCTTAGTGGGGATGGAACCTTCGATAACTAAAAGGTATTTACCTTTATTAGCCTTCATCACTTCGGCTTTTAAATGTTCCACATCATGACCGGCACCTGCATCCAAAGTTTGGTGATAATCTAATGAAATCAGATCTAGGATCAGATGATCTAAAGTGGGTTGTTCGGAACGTAATAAGGATTCCGTAGGGCCGGTACATTCTTGTCCATGCAACCATATTACCGGGGGTCTTTGTTTATGGTTGGCCACTGCTTCCGCCATTGCCATGGCTTGCTGTGTGGACAGCCCTAAACTAGCTGCAACACCGGTACAAAATTTAAGAAATGTTCTCCGGGATACACCTAGGCGCTGTTCGAGTTCAGCAAAACTACTTTCTATCATCTGAAATCCTCCAATTATTCATTACTGGATTTTGGTTTTATCGTTCATGAAACGAAATTGTGTTGTTATTGGGAAGCATAAATAGCAATAGCCAGGCCAAGAGGAAAATAGAGCTGTTTCTCAAGTGCTTAGAAATAACTGAGGAATTTACTCAAATAAAAACCATGTAAACAATATGTGAATAATGCAAGCAGAGTGGAAAGATAGTAACCATATATCTATTAATTAAAACCAAGAAAAGCAGTGGATATTGCTATAAGGTGAAGTGACCTGTTCATTTATTTTCCGTTGACAGCTTAGTTTTCCGGGCCTATATTTTAGATATAGCCATAGAGACTTTAAGGGAATTTAGTTCAGAAAAAATACCTATTTTTTACGTCAAAATATAGATGCCTTTTTGGGTGTGATTGGCACATTAAAAGGACATCCCTCGCTGTCAATCCCACCGGAATTGCAATCAATTCTGAATGCCATCCTTTTGTTGATTTTAAAAATAATTATAAAAAGAGATAACTTTTCAGGTCGACCCGCTCCTTTTATCAGCAGGGCCAACTCAGTCAGATTTGCGGAGGCCGAAAATGAATGTTCTTAAACCGGACGATAAATCCAATAGTTTTTGTCGTTACCTAATTCTTTTGTTTTTAGCCTTATTCAGCCTAATGTTCAGCCATTACGCTTATGCCATCGGTGTGCCGACCAATTTACAGGCTACCAATGGTACCTATGCCAATAAAATTGTGATTAATTGGACGGCTGTCAGCGGTGCCACCGCATATGAAGTGTATCGGGCCAACTCTTCCAGCGATACACCGGGATTTATCGGTAAAGCCTTTGGGACCAATGGCTATGTAGATGAAACGGTGGCGAATGAAACCACTTATGCTTATTGGGTAAAAGCATGTGACTCATCTTCCTGTAGTGAACTAAGCGACTATGTGATTGGATTTGCCAGAGAAGTAACATTAACCGATTTAGCCATTAACGGCCCGGATAGTGTTAATGAAAGTTCCAGTGCTCAATATACCGCTTCGGCAACCTGGAGCAATGGTAACTCCGGTACGGTGGATGCCAATTGGTCGGAAAATTCCTCCTATGCCTCGATTAGCTCCAGCGGTTTATTGTCCACCTTTTCAGTAAGTAGTGATCGAAGTGTGACCATTACAGCCTCCTATACTTCCGGAGGTACAACAGAAACGGCAACCAAGTCAGTCACTATAGTCAATGTGTTAAGTGCGCCCGCAAATGTTCAAGCTTCTCAAGGTACTTATGCCGATCGCATCGAGACTACCTGGAATAGTGTGAGCGGAGCCAGTTATTACCAGATCTTTCGTGCCAATAACTCCAGCTCCACACCGATTTACCAAAATACCTCATACTCTACCTCTTATGCGGATAGTTCAGTGTTCAATGAAACCACTTATGCCTATTGGATCAAAGCTTGCGATAGTTCAGGTTGTAGTGACTATAGTGATTATGCGATTGGTTTTCGTCGGGAAGTGAGTTTAACCGGATTAACTATCTCGGGTCCCGATTCCTTAGCCGAGAATTCCACCGCGCAATATACCGCTTCGGCGACTTGGAGCAATGGTAATTCCGGTACCGTGGATGCCAATTGGTCGGAAAATTCTTCCTATGCATCGATTAGCAGCAGCGGCCTATTAACTGCCTATTCCGTGACGAGTAATCGCAGCGTTACGGTTACTGCGTCGTATACCTCCGGTAGCGTTACCCAAACCTCCACTAAGACGGTGACCATTGTTAATAGTCTGGATGCGCCCAGTAATGTTCAGGCCTCCCAAGGAACCTATGCGGATAAAATACAAATTACCTGGAATAGCGTCAGCGGGGCCGGTTCTTATCAAGTCTACCGAGCCAATAATTCCAGTTCGACTCCGGTACTGAGAATCACGGTTTATAGCACTTCGTTTGGCGATACCAGCGTCGCTAATGAGACTACTTATGCCTATTGGATCAAAGCCTGCGATAGCTCCGGTTGTAGCGATTACAGTGATTATGCTATCGGATTTCGTCGCGAAGTGAGTTTAACCGGATTAAGTATTTCAGGACCGGATTCCTTAGCGGAAAATTCCACCGCTCAATATACTGCTTCGGCCACTTGGAGTAATGGCAATTCCGGTACCGTGGATGTCAGTTGGTCGGAAAATTCCTCCTATGCATCGATTAGCAGCAGTGGTTTATTAACTTCCTATTCCGTCACTAGTAATCGAAGTGTTACAGTTGCAGCGTCTTATACCTCCGGTAGTGTTACCCAAACTGCCACCAAGACTGTGACCATTGTTAATGGATTGGATGCCCCTAGCAATGTTCAGGCATCCCAGGGAACCTATGCAGATAAAATTCAGCTCACCTGGAATAGTGTCAATGGCGCCGCTTCTTATCAGGTATACCGAGCCAATAACTCGAGCTCCACTCCCGCACTGAGAACGACGGTTTATAGTACTTCCTATAGTGATAGTTCCGTAGCCAATGAAAGCACCTATGCCTATTGGATCAAAGCCTGTGACAGTAACGGTTGTAGTGCATTGAGCGACTATGCGATTGGATTTCGCCGGGAGGTTAGTTTAACCGCGCTCTCTATTTCCGGTCCCAGCAATCTAAGTGAAAGCTCTACCGCTCAATACACGGCCAGTGCCACTTGGAGTAATGGCAATAGCGGCACAGTGAATGCCAATTGGTCAGAAAACTCCGGTTACACCACTATCAGTAGTAGCGGCTTATTATCCAGCGCAGCGGTCAATAGTGATACCTCGATAATTATTACAGCATCTTATACCTCCGGCAGTGTTACTAAGAGCACGACCTATAATGTTACGATTGTTAATGGTATTGGGGCTCCTTCTAATGTACAGGCTTCTGAGGGGACTTATTCGGATAAAGTTCTGGTAACCTGGAATAGTGTTAACGGGGCAACTTCTTATAGAGTCTATCGGGCCAATAATTCCGGCTCCACTCCGGTTTATCGTACTACGGTCAATACAATCTCATATAGCGATACTTCCGTGACCGACGAAACCACTTACGCCTATTGGGTGAAAGCTTGTGATGGCTCTTCATGCAGTGATTATAGTGACTATGCCATCGGCTTTGCCCGACAGGTTAAATTAACCGCTATCAGCATTAGCGGTGCTGGTGAAGTTAATGCCAATTCGAGTGCTCAGTATACCGCCAGCGCTACCTGGAATAACGGCAATAGCGGCACAGTGGATGCAACTTGGAGTGAAAATTCACCGTATGCTTCCTTTAATAGTAGTGGCCTATTAACCACGCAGTCGGTAACTAGCGAAACAAGTATTACCGTCACAGCCAGCTATACCTCCGGTGACGTGACTAAAACAGCAACTAAAACCGTGATCATTAAAAGAGGTCTGATCGCTCCAAGTTCTGTTAACGCGACCCAAGGCAGTTACCCGGATAAGGTAGTCATTAGCTGGAATAGTGTGAGTGGGGCAACTTTATATAAAGTTTACCGAGCTAATAGTTCCGATGCGACTCCGGTGTTTAAAGAGAATGTTAATACCACCACCTATAGCGATTATAGTGCGGAAAACGTTAAAACTTATGCTTATTGGGTTAAGGCTTGCATAGCAACAGAATGCAGTAGTTTCAGTAGTTACGTTATCGGCTATCGGGAAGATATGAGCTTGAGCGGCTTGACCATTAGTGGGCCTGCTCAGGTTTACGAAAGTTCCTCTGCACAATATATTGCAATTGCGACATGGAGCAATGGCAAAACCAGTGAAGTCAGTGCCGACTGGTCGGAAAGTTCCGGTTTCGGGGATATTGATAGCAATGGTTTGCTAACCAGTTTCAGTATTAGTGCTGATCAGAACATTACTATTACCGCCGGTTATACTTCCGGCGAAATTACCAAAACCGCCACCAAAGTGATCAGCATCATTAATCAGGTCGATCCCTATCTGATTTTGATCAGCCCCAACGGGGGGGAAGTGTGGAAAACCGGGAACGTCTATAACATCGCCTGGGACTATGCCGGTGAGATTGGCAGCCAGATTCGATTAGAATTATATCGGGGTAGCACTTTGGTCGAAGCAGCTAGCTTTGCCGTTAACCTAAAATCATTACAATGGAAGCTCCCTGATTCGTTTGCTACGTCCTCCGATTATCTATTAAAAATAACTTCAACTGCGGATAGTACCTATAGTGATGAAAGTGACGGTCGTTTTAGCATTGAGGCTGTTCTGAATTGCTCCAACGATAATCCGGAATATTGTACAACAGCCGCACAATGTTCAAGTATCGCTGCTTACTGGTATGGTAATAGCTGCCATACTCAGGCCAATCAACCTCCGGTTATTGCAAAATTAAGTGCTAACGAGACTGTCGTGAAAGTGGGCGAAACGGTTCAATTTGACTGTCAGGCCAGTGATCCGGAAGGCTCAGAATTAACTTATCGCTGGGATTTTGCCGACAATACGCTTGTTACCGATAACACTGCCGACATTACGCATAATTTTGCCGCAGCCGGTACCTATAAAGTAACCGTTATCGTAACGGATGAATTTGGAAAATCTGACTTAACCAGCTTGGATATTACTGTTCAGAATACTATTGCGGACAAAATAACTCTTGCGCTGGATAAAACCGAAGTTTATGGCGGCGATGCCGTTTATTTAACAGTCGATTATTCAAATAGCAAAACAGCCGATATTTATCTGGCTTTATATGATAATCAAGAGCAGTATTTTACTTCGCCTACTCTTATTACCGGGGAATTTAAAGAAGGTATTTCTGTTGCGGTAGAAAATCTGCAACCAACGCAAGTGACTAAAACCTTTGGTCCGATTCAGATTCCTGAGTTAGCCGCCGGAACTTATACCATCACAATGCTCGCCGTAAAACCGAATGTAGCGGCCAATGCAACATCAATTAAAGATAATGCTTATGCTATTGGTTCGATAGAGCTGACTATTTTAGAACCGAGCTATGAAACCAAAGCGGAGCTTAGTATCGGTAATCTTGGTGGACCGTTTAATTCCAATATTACACTGCCTATCCCGGTGGTGGTAAAAAATACCGGTCAGGGCTTAGCCGAGCTATCGGTTGGAATGACCGTCATGACTCCGCAAGGCAATGGCATTGATATCAGTGAACAATTGCTCACATTGGCGGCAGGTCAAAGTAAAGAGTTGTATTTTAGCTTTGATAGTCCGGAGGATATGAGCGGAACGTTTAATATTACTTCAGCTGTTTATTCTAGTCAGGGAGGAAACGCCATTGCTAGCGCTACGGCTAATTTTGATATCGCCAAGCCAACCGGTACATTACGGATAATAGAGTCACCCGAATCGGTAGTTCGTGGCGAGCAAATGGTTTGTACGATACAGGTCAGTAATACCTCACCATTGGCTCATTCGTTTGTCATTGGCATGAGTGTGGTGGCCGGTAGTGAAAATGGCGATTTAGATTTCCCCTGGCAGCTGGTTACCTTAGGAGCCGGCGAAACTCGAGAATTAAATCTACAGGCAAATGTTCCCGAAACATCGTTATTGGGAACATTTTCTGCCGTGTCTGCTTTATGGACTGATAATAGTTTCCAAGACAAATTATCCAGTGATAGCTTTACTCTGAAAGTTACCAATTTGCCCAGTGAAATTCGTGTTTATAGTGAAAAACATCAATATGGAATGAATGACAAAATCCCCATATATGTGGACTATGAAGGGAATCAAAAAGCTGATATTTATTTGGGATTGAAATTAGAAGATGGTTCTATATACACCACTTCAAGTTGGCAGGATATTAATATGCAGCCGGGTATTCGCCCTTTATTTGTGTCGCTCGGTATGGAAAAATTCAATGGTTTACTAGACACGGTAGAGGCGAGTAATTTTCCAATCGGCAATTTAAAACTATTCTTGTTAATGGTAGAACCGGGTACAAGTACGAATTACGATGTGCTGATAGCTGATAACATTGCATCATCATCTTGGGATTTAACCGTTACTCAATCAACCTCAGACAATACCGATAAGCTATTGGCCGGCATTCCGGAACAATGGGGAGAACCTACTATAGCCTCCCGTTCGGCCAATATTATTGGTGGTAACTATCCTTATTATCAAATCGATGTATTCGAACAGTCCGGTTTAGATCTGATATTGCCGGTGGTTTGGCAGTTGGATGAGCGAGGGAATCGAGTCGCCATTGATAACTACGAAGAATGGTTGGCGGTTACAACTTGGGCATTATTATCACATGATAAAGCTGAAGCTTTCCAATACAGGGGAAGTACCAATCCCTGGAATAATTTGATTGGGCATTATGCAGAATTGGCACAATCCAATCATCCCGGCAAAGTGGATAAGCTGGCAACCACTTTTTATGAAATTTCCGATGAATTAATTGCCGGGGAGTTACTGCTGTTAACCACATTTTTAGGTGACTTCAGCAGTATACCGGCGACATATACGGCCGCTACACAAGCTTTGTCCGGCTTATCATTTAAAGTTGCAGCAGGCGTGTTTGTGTTAAATACCGGCAATCAAGCTTATCAATTATATGAAACCTTCTTTAATGACCCTTATGGTTCCAATGATTGGTATTGGTATTTCCATGCTTATGCTTCAATTAATAGTGATGAGTTGGCACAACAGGACAATAATGGCTTGCTATCACAATATATGAGCGATGCTCTAAGTACTCTGGACTTTGTTAGTGGCACGGCTTCTTATGTGGATGAAATGATGAAATTAATTTCCCCATCCGTATCGGCCGGTATAAAAAGTATAGGCGCTTCAGGTCAGGGACAGATATTAAATTTGACATCGAAAGGTGGCAACTATGCTTTACCATTATCCAATCCGCAAGTGGTATTGTTCCAGACCGGTGCGTTTTTGGCTCCTATTATTATAAGTTATGAGACCAGTGGCATCGGCACTAATATCTATTTGGCCCAACTCAATAATTACCACCATTATAATTTGCTGGCGGCATTGTCGAGTCATATTGAAAAAAACATTAAGCAGATCATGGCGCCTCAAGATGCCGATGATTTATACGATGCGTTGTTGGAATATCAACTTTTAATCAGCCAATACTATCAAGTGCAGGCGGAATTATACCGAAACCTATTGCATCGAATCGAAACGGTACATAATACCGGATTTTTCTTTGGTTCTTATACCGTACCGGAAGAGCAGGTACAAACTTATGAGTTTTATCGCGACTTGACTGCCAAGGAGAATCAGCAGGCAAATGATGCTCTGTCTCGCATAACCCGCTCATTATACGTTTTGTATGATTTCTATTTTGGAGATAATTAGAACCGTTCGGCTAGGTTCGAAATAGCCGATCAATCACTTTTTGAATGGTTTCAAGTTTTAACGGTTTGGTTAAATAGCCTGTCATTTGGGCGTTGTGACAGGCTTCTTTCATTTTTTCCGAATCATGTCCGCTAACGGCAACAATGGGAGCATAGGAGATTTTTTCTTCACGTAGGATATGTGCTGTCTCAAAACCATTTAATCCCGGCATTTCTATATCCATAAAAATCAGATTAAAACGGTTGTTACGACAAACTTCAATGGCTTCTTCACCGCTTTCGGCCAGCATCACGTTGGCATCCAATTTTTCCAGAATTTTTTTTCCGATTATACGATTGGTTTTGGTATCGTCTACTAGCAAGATGTTCAGATTTTGTATCACTTTGAGTGCTCAGAGAAGTTATGAAAGCTCTTTCTATAATATCTCAGAGCAATTTAAAGTGGAATCTTTTCTCCATGCTCATTGATCCGCACAAACGTAACATGGGTGGAAAATATAAAGTTATCATTGGGATCAACAGCATTTTTATGATAGACATTGACCTCGTACTGTACAGAGGTGTTGCCGATTTTGGATCTGTTTATTTCAAATTGCAGGATTGAACCTTCTTGGACTCCTTTTTTAAATACCACATTATCCATGCCGATTGTAACCAGATCGTATTTGGGATATTCAATGGTTGCGGCGATCCAGGCGTATTCATCTACCCATTGTAATAGCATACCTCCGAAAACGTGACCGTAATGGTTAAGGTGACTGGGTAGTACGAGTTTAAAGTTATTCATAGTATGTGCTCATGAAAGTTAGCCTGAGGTAATTTTGCTGCAATGCGAAACAATCAATATTGAGTCGGCAAGTATTTTTAACAAGTCACAGAAAGTAATTTAGATGAAAAAGCAAACAATATGTAATCCTATTGTTTTGGCTTCGTTATCGGGGATATTTTTATATGAGTAGATCAGGAATGCAAATCGTTTTTTTTGATAAGAACTCCTGACAAAGGTTTGGTTGGAAACAATCTGTCCCAAGATTAAAGCTGCTACATAGCTGGCTTAGGAAATAACAAGTCATTACTTTTGGTGAAAATCTTATTTTTCACCCCTAAAGCAACCTTAATTGCGATATCCTTATCCCATTGATTGTTTATACCAGACGCTTCCCAGGCTTGACTGAACCCAATATGCTTAAGATGATACCAGGGTGAAACTATAGGAAAAAACTGTAACGGCCAATCGCTGCCGTAAACCAAACGACCTTTTAAACGCTTGTCATTTAAGGCTTGTTTTAAATAGTTAAGCTTATTCACTTGAGTCAGACTGGATATATCGGCATACAGATTGGGATAACTCTGAAACATTTTCCGAATCCGGTTAAAATTATCTTCGCCTTGGCTACTACCTGTGGTAGCTATATGCGCGGCAATAACTGTTACCCCCAAACTTAAAGGTAATTCCAATCGTTTTGGATCAGCCAGTTCATCTTTAGCAGCAGCAAAGGATTTTTCCATACCGGTATGGGTCAGTAAGGGAATTTTTAGTTCAGCCATAGTTTGATAAAAGGGGATATGTTTTTTATCGGCTGGGTCGATATTCATAATTGAAGGAATCCATTTCAATAAGACGGCTCCGTCTTTTTTGGCCTGAGCTAAACGTTTGATGGCATCTTTTCGGTTGGGATTAATACTGGCGCCGAATAGTAAATTACTAAATTTATCCGTTTCCCGTTTGACATAGTCATTGGGGATATAAACTTGAGTGGCTTGGCGGTCAAATTGACCCGATTCGCTAACAAAACCGTCCATGGCTAAAATAACAGCTTGCGAAATGGTTTGTGATGCAGCAATTTTGGCACTGACTTTTTCAAATAAAATTTTATCGCCATGTTGCTGTAGGATTTCAGTATTGACGCCCAACGCCCGCAAATAAAATGGAAAGCGAAAGTTATCCTGCATCTCTTGTCCGATAAAGCAGCCGGAGTCCCCATATCCTAATCCGGCGACATGAACATGGATATCGATTATATTTTTCCCGGTTTTAGGGTCGAGAGTTTTTAAGCTATTGTCTCTCAACAGATAAAATATGGTGGTTAAAAGGATTACTAGAAGAAATATGATTTTTTTCATAAAAATAATGGTAATTCATTTTACATATTAATAGACTTAATGGCGCTCATGCTCAAGTTGTATTCTTAATGTATAGTAGTAGCATAACTTTTAAAGCCTGATAAGTCTAATTAATGCTTTTTAAATGAGAACATAATGTCCAACGTATTGAGAAAACTGATAGAAAGTGACGGAATATATGCCGCTCCGGCTGTTTATGATTGTTTAGGGGCGATGGTAGCCGAAAAAGCCGGATTCGAATTTGTGTTTTCCAGTGGTTTTGGGATTGCTGCGGCCCAATTGGGCAAGCCTGATTTTGGCTATTTAACCGCTACGGAAATGGTGGAAACCGCAGGACGGATAGCTCAAAGTATTAATATTCCCCTATTGGCAGATATGGATACCGGGTATGGAAACCCTTTGAATGTCGTACAAATGGTGGAAAATGTGGTGAGACAGGGAGTATCCGGTATATTATTGGAAGATCAGCAATGGCCGAAGCGATGCGGTCATTTTGAGGGTAAAAGTGTAATATCGTCAGATGAGCATGTGCAGAAGATAAAAGCCGCCGTACATGCTCGAAAACAAAGTGATTTGGTGATTGTTGCTCGCACCGATGCCCGTGCTATAGAAGGCTTGGATGGTGCAATTACTCGAGGCGAACAGTATCTCCAGGCGGGAGCGGATGTGTTATTTGTCGAAGCTCCACAGTCAAGAGAGGAATTACAACAAGTGGCGGATCATTTTAAGGGAATACCCTTAATGGCCAATATTATTGAAGGGGGAAAAACACCCAATCTTTCCGTTGATGAATTGCAGGATATGGGCTACAAGCTGGTGGCATTTGCATTGAGTGGATTATTCTCGGTTACACAAGCATTTATGGATAGCTTTCAGCACTTAAAAGCATATGGTTCGACAGAAGGACTAAATCAAAAATTATCTTTTAATGATTTTAAGCAAATTATTAACATGGATATTCACCTGCAATTGGAGAAACAATTTAAATAACATATAAAAAATAAGGTATTTAAGAAAAGGATTTATTTAGATACAATATTAAGAATGAAAAGTTTCGTATTAGTGTATTTTTTTGCTTCTCTTGCTACGATAATGCTTTCGGGCTTTTCAACAGCTATGGCAAAAGAGCAAGTATATATCGGTATATTAGCATTTCGACCTGTGGCTGAGGTTAAACAGCGCTGGCAACCACTGGTTGATTACCTTAATCATAAGCTTCCTAGTTATCATTTTGATTCAAAAATTTTGAGTTATAAGAAGTTAGACCAGGCTATTTCAAATCGAGAAGTGGACTTTGTTCTAACAAATCCGGCTCATTATATCCAAATGAGCTTTTTAAACGGTTTATCGTCACCTGTTGCCACTTTGATTCCGGAAAATTATGGTAAAGCTTTAGCCCAGTTTGGTGGAGTCGTCGTTGTAAAAAGTGAGCGCATTGATATTCGTTCATTGGAAAATCTACGCAATCATAGCATAGCTGTCGTAACCAAAGGATCGCTTGGAGGATACCAGGCTCAAGCGATGGAATTGCACGATTTAGGAATTCAAATATCGGATGATATTAATCTGATTGAAACAGGGATGCCGCATGACTTGGTTGTGAAATCGGTTATTGAGGGAGAGGTCGATGCTGGTTTTGTTCGAACTGGTGTGATTGAGGCCATGCTGCAGGAAGGTAAAATAGAACCGAATCAATTAAAGGTTATTTCTAACACTGTTAAGAAAGATTACCCTTTGATGCGCTCAACACGCTTGTATCCGGAATGGCCATTTTCAGCCATGCTGGATGTGGATGAAGATCTGGCTCGACAAGTCACGGCTGTTTTACTTTCTATACCTCATGGGGGAGAGATAGCTAAGAAAATGGCTATACACGGCTTTACTATTCCAGCCGATTACGAAGTGGTTCGGGACACGTTAGAAGCTCTACGATTACCACCCTTTGATAATGCCCCGGTATTTACCTTTGAAGATATTTGGAATCGATATCGGTGGTGGATTTCCAGTGGGCTGCTATTGATTGCCATTATCATCCTATTAACCATTTGGCTGTTCTTTTTAAATCAACGTTTACGAGAAGGTCGACAACATATTCAGCATTCAGCACAGAAATGGCGAAGTTTATTAACAGCTCTAGGTGAAGGGGTTTACGGAATTGATGCAAAAGGTAATTGTACCTTTATTAATCCGGCTGCCATGGCGATGCTAGGGTATCGCTTAGATGAATTATTAGGCCGTGATTTACATTCCTTATTCCACCACCGACATGAAAATGGTGATGATTATCCTATTACTAAATGTCCCATTTTTTTGACCTTAAAAGATGGTAAAACCAGAAACCGAAAAGAGTGGTTTTGGCGCAAGGATGGATCTGGGTTTCCCGTAGAGCTGACAACCGCATCCTTGGGTGAAAGTGGTTTTGATATTGGTACGGTTGTTGTCTTTCGAAATATATCTCAACAACAGCGAATAGAAAAGCAGTTAATAAAAGAGGCCACCACAGATCCATTGACGAGAATTGCCAACCGGCGTTTTTTCCTAAAACAATTGAAAATGGAGTTTGACCGTTTTAAACGATTTAACGAGGCGACTTCCCTGATGATGGTCGATATCGACCATTTTAAGAAGATTAACGATACTTACGGCCATGCGACCGGCGATGAGGTGCTAAAACATTTTGCCGACTTGTCGCAAGAATATTTGCGAAGTGCCGATCTCTTTGGACGTCTTGGCGGTGAAGAGTTTGGGATTATGTTGCATGTCGCCAATATAGAACAAGGTTTATTTGTCAAAAGTGTCTTTTACACAAGGAACGATTTTTTGTAATAGGTGTTTAAATACTTTGGGATTGCCGCAAATAATATTACCGCTTTCCAAATATTCATGACCACCGCTAAAGTCACCCACCAAACCGCCGGCTTCTGTTATCAATAAAATGCCCGCAGCCATATCCCAGTCGTTTAAACCGATTTCCCAAAATCCATCCAATCGTCCGGCTGCAACATAGGCTAAATCTAATGCTGCGGACCCAGGACGGCGAATACCTGCGGTCATGGGGAAGAGAGCTTTAAACGTTTCCAAGTAAACGTCTAGGTGTTGTTGCTGTTTAAAAGGGAATCCTGTTCCTAGTAATGCGCCTTCAAGGTTTTTTTGTTTGGAAACGCGTAAACGGCGGTTATTTAGTGTGGCTCCTTGACCTTTACTGGCGCTAAATAATTCTTGGCTAACCGGATCATAGACAACCGCTTGGGTTAGACGTCCTTTTTCCTTCAAAGCGATGGAGACGGCAAACTGCGGGAAGCCGTGTAAAAAGTTGGTGGTACCGTCGAGAGGATCAATAATCCACTGGAAATCTGGATTGTTACCTGAAATTATCCCTGTTTCTTCGGCTTTAAAGCAATGATCTGGATAGGATGCTTTAATAGTTGATATAATGGCTTCTTCGGCTTTCTTATCTACTTCACTGACAAAGTCATTTTCACCTTTGATACCGATATTCAAAGTTTCGATTCGGTCAAGTGAACGATAAATGATGTCACCGGCGGCATTCGCTGCACGAGTTGCGATATTTAACATGGGATGCATGGTTGGTCTCCAATGACGGAAGAAAGCGGGTGAAAAGAAAGAGCGTATTCTATCATCAAGTTTCAGGGAAATCATTTTTCAATCTATGGAAAATGGCCTTTTTTGAACGTTTGTTCTAATTTAATATAACTTTAAGGTAAAAAAAGTATTATATGAGTCTAGATAATATCCGCATCGTTATGGTCAATACGTCACATCCGGGCAATATTGGGGCTGCAGCACGGGTAATGAAAAATATGGGATTATCCAACTTATATTTGGTCGACCCGAAAAAGTTTCCCCATGCGGATGCCCAGGCAATGGCCGCCGGTGCAGATGATATATTGCAACAGGCGATAGTGGTCGATAGTCTGGAACAGGCTTTAAACGGTACTCATTTGGTATTTGGAACTACTGCTAGATTAAGAAAACTACAGCATCAAATTCTGGAACCGAGAACGGCAGTGGAAAAGGTCTCCGCAGTCTCTGCAGAGCAACAAATTGCCTTGGTTTTTGGTCGAGAACGAACCGGTTTGACTAATGAAGAATCTGATTTATGTCATTTTTTGGTTAACATCCCCACGGTATCGGAGCATGCTTCATTAAATGTGGCCTCTGCTATCCAAGTGATGGCCTATGAACTTTTTCTTGCCCATCGCGAAGGTAGTAGAATTGAAACCATAACGTCGAAAGATCTTCCTGCTAGCCATGATGAGATAGAAAATTATTTTTCCCATTTGCAAGAAACTATTTTAAAATCAGGATTTTTAAATCCTGAACAGTCACCACAATTAATGCCCAAGTTACGAAGGTTGTATTATCGTTGTGGTCTGGAAAAAAACGAGATAAATATTTTGCGCGGTATTTTATCCTCGTTCGAGAAAAAATTATAAGTTGGCGTCTGTGTTAACTGCCTCTGTGCTAATGACAAAAATACAATAATGGAGATTTTGTAATGACGGATTCCCTTGATCCAATTCTTTTAAACCTCATTTATACTTGTGTAGGGGGAAGTTTAACGCTGGCTTTTATGTGGTTGGGATGTAAAATTTTTAGCCATCTGGTTAGTTTTAGCATCCCGGAACAATTGGCCAAGGGAAATCAGGCCGTGGGATTAATGATTATGGGGATGTTTATCGGAATTGGCATTGCCATGGGATTAGTAATCGGACTAGGATTGAATTAAGCCTATGTATTTTCGTATTTGCATACTTTTTTTGTTAGGGCTTTCACCGACTATTGGAAGTTCTGGGACATTTAAACATGTAAAACATAAATATTGGACCGATAGCTACGATCGGCACTTTCGCAAATACTCCAAACATTACTTCGGTCCAAATTTTTCCTGGTATTGGTTTAAAGCTCAAGGCATAGCTGAATCGGGCTTGAAGAAAAACGCTGTCAGTAGTGCCGGAGCAAAAGGCATAATGCAAATTTTACCGACGACTTTTGGTGATATTATCAAAAAAAATCCCAGCATGGGGACAATCGACAGTCCAAAATGGAATATTGCCGCAGGAATCTACTATGATAGGCTATTATATAAGAAGTGGCGCAAAAAAGAGATTCCGCCCAAAGAACGACTTTCTTATACATTTGCCAGTTATAATGCGGGATATACCAAGGTTTTAAAGGCATTTAATAAAATTACTAAGGGAAAAGAGGAAACTCCTCCGACCTGGCAAGAGGTGAAAGATCTAACTCCAGGCCCGACTCGAGCCTATGTGCATCGAATCAAAAAGCTAATGCAAAATCAATGATCATAAAATGGTTATTGTTTTGTTTTAAAGTGTATATTTATCAATTATTTATGTTGTTTTTCCCCAGTGCGAACTGTTAATTAATGGCTATTATTTTGTAATCTAACATTGTTCTATAAGCAAATTCCTAGTAAAATACTCGATTGTTTTAGCAAGACTGAATTAAATTAATATGTTTGAACACTTAAAAGAAGATATAGGCTGCGTATTTGAAAGAGATCCGGCAGCTCGTGGATATTTTGAAGTTTTGACAACTTATCCCGGTGTTCATGCGATGTTATTGTATCGCTTGTCAAATAAACTTTGGCGTTTAAATATTAAGTGGTTAGGTCGCTTTATATCATTTGTTGGCCGGTGGTTGACAGGAATAGAAATCCATCCTGGTGCCACAATAGGCAGACGCTTTTTTATCGATCACGGAATGGGAGTTGTTATTGGTGAGACAGCTCATATTGGTGATGATTGTACCTTATATCATGCCGTCACTTTAGGCGGTACTTCATGGAAGAAAGGAAAACGACATCCCACTCTAGGCGATAATGTGGTGGTTGGAGCGGGAGCTAAAGTTCTTGGCCCAATTAACTTAGGTGAGGGGGCTCGAGTCGGTTCCAATGCGGTAGTTGTAAAAGACGTCCCCGAATATTGTACCGTAGTCGGTATTCCCGGTAAGGTCGTGACTAATCCTGACTATGTACCGATTGATAAGGACCACCCCAATCATAAAAAACGGGAAAAAATGGCCAAGCGTATCGGCTTTGATGCCTATGGAACCTCGCAGGAAATGCCCGACCCAGTGGCCCATGCCATTAATTGTATGTTGGACCATATGCATGCAACCGATGAAAAAATGGAACAGATGTGTAAGGCATTAAAGTCTATGGATCATGACTTCCAAGATAGTTTAACTTATGTTCATTCCTGCGAAATTGAACACTTTGACGAAGAATTTGAAGAAGCCTGTCCGGCAAAAGATATTTGTGCCGGAGGCTTTGCTGAGCATCATAAAGATGAAGTATTAGTCCAATTAAATGAAACGGATAAAGAATAATACTTGACTAGAATGCTTGGTTTTTATTATTATGTAGTTATGCAAGGTATTTACTTCTAATTAATTAAAAAGCACAGGCAGAGATATCCTATGAAACTTACTACTAAAGGTCGTTATGCAGTAACTGCAATGTTGGATTTGGCTTTACATTATCAAAATGGGCCAATCACCTTAGCCGATATTTCCAAAAGACAGGAAATTTCATTATCTTATTTGGAACAATTGTTTTCCAAATTAAGAAAGAATGGATTAGTAAACAGTGCCAGAGGACCTGGTGGTGGTTATCGTTTAAGTAGAGATGCTGCTGATATCGCCGTGGCAGAAGTGATTTCTGCGGTTGACGAAACAGTAGACACAACTCGTTGTAACAGAAAAGGTGATTGTCAACGTTCAGAAAGATGCTTGACTCACGAACTATGGTGCGACTTAAGCGATCAAATCTTTGATTTTCTTGCCAATATTTCATTGGGTGAATTGGTTGAGAAGCGTGAAGTCAAAGAAGTTGCAGAACGTCAGGAAAGAATGACTCAACTACAGGATACGCAGTTGGAAAAACAGATCGCTTAATGATCTGCAGACTGTTCGCATGAATAATGGAGTTAAGCATATTTGTCAATGCTCAAGGACAACGATGTCATTTGAGTTTTGCGCTAAGCTTTAATTAGTATTTTTATATATTCGGAATTAGTATTATTATGAGTAACCCTATTTATTTTGATTATTCAGCAACAACTCCGGTTGATAAACGTGTTGCGGATGTCATGTGCCATTATTTAACCAATGACGGTATATTTGGTAATCCGGCCTCCCGCTCACATCAGTACGGGTGGGATGCTGAAAAGGCTGTTGAAGATGCTCGTGCTCAAGTGGCGGCTTTAATAAATGCCGATGCCAAAGAGATTGTATGGACATCCGGTGCCACGGAATCGGATAACTTGGCGATTAAAGGGGCAGCTCATTTTTATGCTAAAAAAGGTAAACATATTATTACGTCTAAAACTGAACACAAGGCAGTTTTAGATAGTTGCCGTCAATTAGAACGTGAAGGTTATGAAGTAACTTACCTGGATCCGGATGAAAAAGGCTTAATTTCACTGCAAAGTATTGAAGAGGCCATGCGTGATGACACTATTTTAGTATCTATTATGCATGTTAATAACGAGATTGGCGTAATACAGGATGTTGCGGCAATTGGAGAACTATGCCGTTCAAAAAAAATCATCTTTCATGTTGATGCCGCACAGAGTGCCGGCAAAACGCCTATTGATATGCAAACCATGAAGGTGGATTTGTTGTCATTATCGGCTCATAAGGTATACGGACCAAAAGGGATCGGTGCTTTATATATTCGTCGAAAACCACGTGTCCGAATTGAAGCACAGATGCATGGTGGTGGACATGAGCGTGGATTTCGTTCCGGTACTTTGGCAACTCATCAAATTGTTGGTATGGGCGAGGCATTTCGAATTGCCAAAGAAGAGATGCAAGTCGAGTTGGAAAAGGTCCATAGTCTTCGAGAACGTTTCTTGAAAGGCTTAGATGATATGGAAGAGGTCTATATCAATGGTGATTTGGAACACCGAGTTCCACATAATCTGAACATTAGTTTCAATTATGTCGAAGGTGAATCCTTATTAATGGCTATTAGTGACTTAGCAGTATCTTCCGGATCTGCTTGTACTTCTGCCAGTCTTGAACCATCTTATGTATTAAGAGCCTTAGGGCGCAGTGATGAGTTGGCACATAGCTCTATACGTTTTACCCTGGGCCGTTACAGTACTCAGGAAGATGTCGATCACGCAGTCAAATTACTGCATGATAAAATCCAAAAATTGCGTGACCTCTCGCCATTATGGGATATGTATAAAGCTGGTATCGATCTGTCGACTATTGAATGGTCGGCGCACTGACCTTATATAGGATTTTGTATTTTGAATGAATCATCATTCAGCCTTGAAAATTGAGGACTAAATTATGGCTTATAGTGAAAAAGTTTTAGATCATTACGAAAACCCCCGCAATGTCGGTAGTATGGAAGAAGAATCTGATGTTGGTACCGGTATGGTTGGTGCCCCTGCTTGTGGTGATGTTATGCGTTTACAAATCAAGGTTGATGATGAAGGTGTAATCGAAGATGCCAAGTTTAAAACCTATGGTTGCGGTTCCGCCATAGCCTCTAGTTCTTTGGTAACCGAATGGATTAAAGGTAAAACTTTGGATGAGGCAGGAGAAATTAATAATATGGCTATTGCCGAAGAACTGGCCTTACCACCGGTTAAGATACATTGTTCCGTATTAGCGGAAGATGCTATTAAAGCGGCGATTAAGGACTATAAATCTAAGCAGGACTAAGATCATGGCAATCACACTGACTGAAGCAGCAGCTGGACAGGTGCAAAAATTCTTGGAAAATCGAGGCAAAGGAGCCGCTCTGAGATTGGGTGTTAAAACCAATGGCTGTTCCGGTATGGCCTATGTATTGGAATTTGCTGATGAGATTGAGGCCGAAGATCAGGTTTTCGAAGACAAAGGCGTGAAAGTGATTGTCGATCCCAAGAGTCTTCTTTATATTGATGGTACCGAATTAGATTTTGGCAGGGAAGGACTTAATGAAGGTTTTAAATTCAATAATCCCAACGTCAAAGATACCTGCGGCTGTGGTGAAAGCTTTAATGTGTGAATACCTCCGCAGAATATCTGTGATCTAATTGTTATTGCCAAACTCTTTCAGCAGCCCTACGCATAATGTCGGAAAATTATTTCAGCCTTTTAGGTTTACCTGTCGGTTATGATATCGACTTACAAGTTTTAAATGACAATTATCTGGATGTACAGCGTTCTGTTCATCCGGATAACTTTGCCAATAGTTCTGATCTAGAGCGTCGTCTCTCGGTGCAAAAAGCAGCACAAATTAACGATGCTTTCCAAACCTTGAAAAATCCCTTAAAAAGAGCCATTTATCAGCTGTCCCTTGTGGGTGTGGAACTCAAAGATAATGAAACGGCGATGGAACCGGCTTTTTTGATGCAACAGATGGAACTGCGCGAGAAACTTTCTGGCGTTAAACAACAGGATGATCCCTTTGAAGCTCTGGATGGCATGATTGTCGATGTTGATGCTAATATCAAAAGTTTTCAAGGTCAGCTGAGTGAGTTTTTTAAGGATGCTGGTGATAAAGCCCTCCAGGAAGCCAAAAGCACCGTCTTAAAGATGCAATTCTTGGTTCGTTTACAGGAAGAATGCTTAAATTTGGAAGAAGAACTCTCCAATGAGTTTTAATCTTGACTATAATTCACCTTTCCCATTTCCACATCACAATTAATTGCTAGATAAGAGTTCATAATATGGCATTGTTACAAATATCGGAGCCTGGGCAGTCCAGTGCACCACATCGGCATAAACTATCCGTTGGTATTGACCTTGGTACTACTAACTCGTTAGTTGCTTCTGTACGTAACGGATTAGCGGAAACATTAGCGGATGAACAGGGCAATCATTTATTGCCTTCTGTGGTTCAATATCTCGATGAACAGCAAAGTGAAACACTAGGTGTCGCGCATCGGGTGGGGGAAGAAGCTAAACAAAATGCCGTTAATGATCCGCACAATACTATTGTTTCGGTAAAACGCTTTATGGGACGAGGCATGGATGATATTGAAGATACATCCATGTATGAGATGGTCGTAGAAGGTAACTCATCCGTTCCAAGGATTAAAACCGTAGCAGGTAACTATAGCGCAATTGAAGTCTCTGCCGATATTTTGAATCATTTAAAAAAACGTGCCGAAGATACTTTAGGTGGTGATTTGACTGGGGCTGTTATAACGGTACCCGCTTATTTTGATGATGCCCAACGGCAAGCCACCAAAGACGCGGCTAAATTGGCTGGATTAAATGTGTTGCGTTTAATTAATGAACCGACCGCAGCAGCGGTTGCTTATGGATTGGATACGGGACAAGATGGTATTCATGTCATCTTTGATCTCGGTGGTGGTACTTTTGATATTTCCATCCTGCGTCTGAATAAAGGTGTATTTGAAGTAATGGCCACAGCTGGTGATTCGGCTTTAGGTGGAGATGATATCGATCAGACCATCAGTAATTGGATAGTGGAAAAACTGGCTATTGAAATGCCTTTATCAGCTTCATTGCAACGCCAATTAAGTGATCAATCGAGAGCGGCTAAAGAAGTACTAAGCGATTCAGAAACCACCAATATCGAAATTGTTACCGATAATAAAGAGACTGTAGCGATTGATTTAAGTCGAGAAAAATTTAATGAATTGATCACTCCGTTGGTGAAAAAGACTTTAATACCCTGTCGCAGAGCATTACGTGATGCCGCCATCGAAAAAGAAGAAGTCATTGATATTGTCATGGTGGGCGGTTCCACACGGGTGCCATTGGTGCGCCAAAAAGTAGAAGAATTTTTCGCTAAAACTCCCTTGACCAGTATTGACCCGGATCGTGTTGTCGCCATTGGTGCTGCGCGACAGGCTGACATTCTTGCCGGTAACAAATCGGATGATGAGATGTTGCTGCTGGATGTTTTACCTCTCTCATTGGGTTTGGAAACCATGGGCGGCTTGGTGGAAAAAGTTATCCATCGTAACACCACCATTCCTGTTGCTAGAGCACAAGATTTCACCACTTTCAAAGATGGTCAAACGGCTATGGCGGTTCATGTTTTGCAAGGTGAGCGGGAAATGGTTAGTGATTGCCGTTCCTTGGCTCGCTTTGAATTAAGGGGTATTCCTCCGATGGTGGCCGGTGCAGCTCGAATTCGGGTAACCTTTCAGGTTGATGCCGACGGACTGTTATCGGTGTCAGCTAGAGAAGAGACAACCGGCGTGGAATCTTCAATTCAGGTTAAACCTTCCTATGGTTTATCCGATACCGAAATCGAAACCATGTTAAAAGATTCACTTTCTCATGCGCAGGAAGATGTTGATGCTCGAAAATTAGCAGAACAAAAAGTGGAAGCCGATAGGGTAGTTGAAGGGGTTTCTTCAGCTTTAAAAACCGATGCTGAACAGTTATTGTCGGAACAGGAACGACAAGAAATAGAACATGCAATTCAGGAATTGATAGTTAGTCGTCAGAGTAGTGATGATATTGCTATTAAAAAGGCCATCGAAAAGGTTGAACAGGTAACAGCCATCTACGCACAACGGCGAATGGATGCTAATGTACAAATGGCCTTATCCGGACATAAGGTTGATGAATTCGAAGAGTAATATCTTAACTACTCACCCCATTCATCTTTTGCGCGATAACTTCGTTGTTTGTGTACTCGAATGGTCACGTATTATTTATACGCTCACATTCTCCGTGCACAAACGCCTTGTTCTTGCACAAAATCTAAAAGGTGTGAGCAGTTACGGAATATCTAAACATATAGGTTAAACCATGCCAAAAGTTATATTTTTACCCCATGAAGAGATTTGTCCGGACGGAGCGGTAATTGAGGTTGAAAAAGGTACCTCCATTTGTGATGCTGCTTTGGAAAATGATATAGAAATTGAACATGCATGTGAAAAGTCATGTGCCTGTACTACTTGTCATGTCTACGTCCGAGAGGGTTTTGATTCACTTGAAGAGGCTTCCGAATTGGAAGAAGATTATTTGGATAAAGCCTGGGGTGTAGATCCGGATTCACGTTTAAGTTGTCAAGCTTTGGTAGAGGATGATGACTTGGTTGTCGAGATTCCTAAATATACTATCAATATGGTTTCGGAAAATCATTAAAGGCTAAGTTTAGGCAGTCATTTTTAACATCTCAAGTGTTGCAAAAGTAGATTTTCATACTAGGCTATATAGATAAGGTGTACCTTATAAAATAGTTGCAAATCTAAAGGAGTTGCTATGGAGCTTAAATGGACTGACGTTACTGATATAGCCATTGAATTAGAGGAAAAACATCCGGACGTTGATCCTCAATATGTTCGCTTTACTGACTTGATGACATGGGTTTTGGAATTGGATGATTTTTCTGGTACGGAAGAACATTGTGGGGAAACAATTCTGGAAGCTATTCAGATGGCATGGATAGAGGAACGGGAATAAATATTTTTTACGGCTTGCCAAACTATAAAATAACAGGTTGGGAAACTATTCATTATGGCCAAGCAACTTCATATTATCGTGCAGGGTAGAGTACAAGGCGTTTATTTCAGAGTTTATACTCGTCAAGAAGCACAAAAGTATGGATTGACCGGTTGGGTACGAAACCTGCCCAATGGTGATGTAGAAATGAAAGTGCAGGGAGATGAAAAGGCTCTGGATAAAATGAAACAGTGGTGTTGGCATGGTTCTCCGCATTCCAAGGTTAATAACGTCATTATTCGGGACGATTCAGCGCCATTTGATTCAACGATCACATCTTTTGAAATAACCCATTAAATTACCCAGCCTAAATGTCTGGTATATCTCGCCAAAGAGACCTATAATATTGGCCTGTAAAAATTATAAATACTAGCTTGTACCGTGATATCCCCTGACCTCAGTTCGCCAATTTCTCCATTAGTCCAAAGGAGCAACAAAACCAATTTATTGGGGATGGATCTGGAAAGTCTTAAAGCGTTTTTCGTCGAAATCGATGAAAAACCATTTCGTGCTACACAATTAATGAAATGGATCCATCAATTTGGTGAAGCTGATTTTGATCTAATGACCAATGTCAGTAAGACGCTACGTGAAACTTTAAAAGGGATTGCCTGGATTCATGTGCCGGAGATTGTAACCGAACAAAATTCGTCAGATGGTACTAAAAAATGGCTGTTACGTTTAGAGGATGGAAATTGTATTGAAACCGTATTTATCCCCGAAGATAATCGTGGCACTTTGTGTGTTTCTTCACAGGTAGGATGTGCTTTAGATTGCGGTTTTTGTTCCACAGCTAAACAAGGCTTTAATCGTAACCTCAGCAGTGCTGAAATTATTTCTCAGGTATGGGTTGCCAATAAAGCATTGGGAAAAACTCCGAAAGGAGAACGTAAAATTACCAATGTGGTGTTAATGGGCATGGGGGAACCGCTGCTGAATTATGACAATGTCACACAAGCAGTTAATATCATGTTGGAAGACAATGCTTACGGTCTTTCCAAACGCAGGGTGACTATCAGTACTGCAGGAGTGGTACCGGCGTTGAAAAAATTGCGTGAAAGTTGTGATGTCAGTTTGGCTATCTCATTACATGCAGCAAACAACTCCTTGCGGGATCAACTGGTGCCGTTAAATAAAAAATATCCCATCGAAGAGTTAATCGAAGCCTGTCGAATATATTTTGAAGGTGACATTAAGAAGAAACATTTCACCATTGAATATGTCATGTTGGATAAACTGAACGATAGTCCTGAACATGCTAAGCAATTAATCCGACTATTAAAAGGAATTCCCTGTAAGATTAATCTTATTCCGTTTAATCCTTTTCCGGAAACTGATTATAAATGTTCTTCGAAACAAACAATTGACCGGTTTCGTAATATTTTGCACAATTCTGGATTGGTTACCGTTACTCGTAAAACTCGAGGCGATGATATCGATGCAGCCTGTGGTCAATTGGCAGGGAAAGTACGGGATAAAACGAAACGTCAGTTAAATATCAATAGGGGGACGACATGAGAATATTGTTATTGCTATTGACTATACTACCTTTTCTTGGCTGTCAGACCAATCCGAAAGCACCACAGCAAAATGGTAAAGACGGAAACTCTTCACACATCAATGTTGAACATCGTAAGGCTAAGCAAAAAAATCTTTCCGACGTTCATGCCGAATTAGGAGCTGGCTATATCGGTAATGGTAACTATGAAAAAGCGTTGGTCAAATTGCAAAAATCACTTAGCTATGATGAGAATAATTCTACAGCTTATAACTATCTTGGTATATTATACTGGCGCCTGGAAAAACCGGCTTTGGCAGAAAAAAACTTTAAGATTTCAGTACAAAAAAGCCCATACGATGCCTCAATTCAACATAATTTTGCCTCTTTTTTATGTGCTGAGAAGCGTTATGCAGAAGCTTTAAGAACCTTTGAAAAAGTATTTAAAAATCCACTTTATGACCGATTATTGGATGCTTATCAACGGGCCGGTAATTGTGCTTTGGAAATTCCCTCGTATAAAACTGCAAGAACATATCTTTCCAAAGCTTTAAAAATAGATTCACGTAATCCGCCGGCGTTGCTCGGTATGGCTAAATTATTTTATAAACAGAAAAACTATAAACTAGCGGCTTATTATTTTGACCGTTTCAATCAAGACTCAAAGCACAACCCGGATAGTTTATGGCTTGGGATAAATCTGGAGCGAAAACTGGGAGGGAAAGATAAATTATCCAGCTATATCCTGACTTTGAAGAATCTTTTTCCGGATTCCAATGAAACCTTAATGCTGATTCAAGATAAACAGGAATACTAAATGTCAGAATTAGAGAATGTCGATTTGATTGTTGCTTCAAAAGATGAAAGCTTTGGCGGCATTTTAAAGCTAGAGCGTGAAAAAAAGGGTTTGAGCATCGATGATGTATCTGATGATTTACATTTGGATAAAAAAATAATCTACGCTTTGGAAAACCACAATCTAGAAGACTTGCCGGAAGCGGCTTTTGTCTGTGGTTATATTCGTAACTATGCACGTTTCTTAAAATTACAACCGGAACCGATTGTTGAGGACTTCAAAAAAGAGGTCAACTTGATGGCGGACCTGAATGCTGTCAAATCCGTTGGTGATATTTCGTATAATCGTCAAGAAAAACGCTCACATTATCTCATATTTTTTCTTTTAATTATTTTATTTGTCGGTGGCTATTTAGGATGGGAATATTGGAAGACCCAAGACCATCTAATGGGGAATGGTAATCTGGCCGATAATTTTTCTGAATTTACCAGTAATGGCGATAGTGAATCCCTGTCCGGCTCCTTTGCTTTAGAAACGGAGTCTAATCAGCAGCAAGCACAGCCAGAAGAGGTGCAAGTGTTGGAGACTGAAGCTAACCAAGAGTCTCAAGCGACTATAGAACAAGAAGCTCCAGTACAACAAGAAATTGAACAAGTAGAAGAACAAAATCAAGACGTTATTGCGATGGAAACCACGGCTATGGAGATGGTGGAAGATGTGGTTAGTGAAGTTCCGGTGGAGAATATAGAGCCGCAAACGGTGAATACGGAATTGGAACAAGAAGTTAATTCGGAATCGACTCAGCTGATCGAAGAACAGAAAAAAGTAAAAAATCAGAAAAAGATTAAGTTTAGGTTTAGTAAAGACTCTTGGATCTCGGTAAAAGATGCCAATAATAAGTCTCTGGTTTATGACTTAATGAGAGCAGGGGAAGAGTTGGAGCTAAAAGGAGCGGTTCCCATTCGGGTCTTTTTGGGAGATGCAACTGGTGTTAGCTTGACGGTTGAGGAAGAAGCATTCGATTTATCCAGTTATATCAATCGTAAGAACATTGCGAAATTTAACGTAAATTAGAGGAATAACAAAGTTTTGGCGGAAAAAATCCAATCAATTCGCGGTATGAATGATATTCTGCCGGAAGAAACTATTTATTGGCAATATATAGAGAACATTTTACGGCAGTTGATGTCGTCGTACGGTTATCAAGAAATTCGTTTTCCCATTGTGGAAAAAACGGCATTGTTTAAACGCTCTATCGGTGAAGTGACTGATATTGTGGAAAAAGAAATGTACACTTTCGATGATCGCAATGGTGATAGCTTAACTTTGCGACCAGAAGGAACCGCTGTTTGCGTACGTGCAGGGATTCAACAAGGGATTCTGGTTAATCAACAACAGCGCCTCTGGTACATGGGACCAATGTTCCGTCATGAGCGTCCGCAAAAAGGGCGCTATCGTCAGTTCCATCAGTTTGGCGTGGAAGTCTTTGGCTTGAATGGTCCCGATATCGATGCCGAATTAATCTGTTTGACAGCTCGTTTCTGGCAACAGATAGGCCTATCAGAGCATGTGCAGTTACAGATCAATACTTTGGGCAGTAACGAAGCTAGGAGCAGATATAAAGATATTTTGGTTGATTATTTAAACCAACATAAAGCACTTTTAGATGAAGAGAGTGTAAGACGTCTGGATACTAATCCGTTGCGAATACTGGATAGTAAAAATCCGGCTATGCAAGAGATGATCGAAGGCGCACCACGGTTGATGGATTGTTTGGATGAAGAATCAAAACAGGATTTTGAGCAACTCTGTGCTTATTTGGATAGTGTTGGAATTCAATATCAACTCAACACTCGATTAGTACGTGGTCTGGATTATTATAATAAAGTGGTATTTGAATGGGTGACCGATAAACTAGGAGCTCAAGGGACTGTCTGTGCCGGAGGTCGTTACGATGGATTGGTCGAGCAGTTGGGCGGAAAAACAGCACCTGCCGTGGGTTTTGCTATGGGGATGGAGCGTCTGATCAGCCTGGTGAGTGATAATCCACCCGAAAATATTATGACACCGCATGCAGTATTGGTCATGATTGGTGAGAAAGCGCAACAACAAGGCTTGGCTCTGGCTGAGTCATTACGTGATAAATACTCCGGATTAAGGCTATCTACCGTATGTGGTGGTGGAAGCTTTAAAAGCCAGATGAAAAAAGCAGATAAGAGTCAAGCACAAGTAGCACTAATATTAGCGGATGATGAAATCGAGGCAAACAGTATTACTATTAAGTATTTGCGAGAGCAAAGAGAGCAGCAAACATTGCCAGTTGAGCAGGTGATAGATATACTTAGCAGTTTGTAAATTTTGAGTAGAATCGCCTTAAGATCTATGAGTGGTCATTGAGGCGGTTAAAAGTAGAATAAATAGCGGTAAAAAAGGTAAAAGCGTGGAAGCATACGAAACAGAAGAACAACAGGTCGAAGCGATAAAAAAGTGGTGGCGAGAAAATTACAAAGTCGTCGTTGCTGCATTGGTAGTAGGCTTAGGTTCCATTTTAGGCGTACAACTCTTTCAACAAAATAAACAGATGACTGCGGAGGCAGCCTCTGCCCATTATTCAGAAACGCTATCTGCTGCCATGGAAAAGCAGACCGATGTGGTTTCGGGGCGAACGGAAATATTGAAGAAAGATTTCCAAAGCTCTCCCTATACCAGCCAAGCTACATTAATCTATGCTAAAACATTGGCTGATAACGGAGACTTGCAAGGAGCAATTGAACAATTGCAGTGGGTACGAAATAATACCAATGACTCGGCATTAAAACATATCGCTATTATCCAGAATGCTCAATTATTGGCTGCCGGCGATAAAAAGGAACAAGCTGTGCAATTATTGGATTCCGATCCTATTGATGAGAAGTCCGGTTTTAAGTCCGTGCGCCTAGAAGTTAAAGGTGATATTCTGGCTTCATTGGGGAAAACTGAAGAAGCTAAAAAGGCTTATGATGAAGCCATTAGCGGCATGTTAATTGCCGGTGGTAGTGTCGATATTTTACAAATAAAGCGAAACGACTTAGGAAAATAATAAATGAAAAAAACCTTGGTTTTGGTACTGCTGATTATTCTTGTACAGGGTTGCACTACAATTGATGACTTTTTTACCGGAACGGATAATGCGATTCCTCCAACGCCGCTGGAAAAAATCAATGCAGTGGTGAATGTTGTTGAGGAATGGAATAAAGAAACCGGGGCCGGAACCGACGAAGCATTTGTTAAGTTTTATCCTGCCATTATCGGCGGCAAAATTATCGTTGTCGGCCGTCAGGGACAATTAACCGCTTATGATCGATATAGTGGTGCGGTTATTTGGGAGAAGAAATTAGAAATGGTAGTGACCGGCGGGGTCGGTACTTCACCTGGATTGATTTTTATTGGCAATGAAGAAGCTGAGGTTGTTGCTATCGATCCTGAAAACGGTGCTATTAAGTGGAAAAAAGCACTCAGCAGTATCTCTCTTTCCAAACCGGTAGGTTCCGACCAAGTCGTTGTTGTCAGAACCCTGGATGGTAAATTATACGGACTGTTAACGGAAAATGGAGAACAACTCTGGGTTTATGACCGTGGTGTTCCAGTATTAACCTATCGGGGTAATAGTTCTTCCATTATTGGTGGCGATGAACTGGTTTTTACCGGTTTTGATAGCGGTAAAGTTGCTGCATTGGGTGTTCAAAATGGTCGTTTGTTATGGGAAGCCGCAGCTGCTGTGCCACGCGGGCGATCTGATATAGAACGAATGGTCGATATTGATGGCGATCCCCTCTTGGTAGGTAGAACACTTTTCGTGGTGACCATTAATGGTCGACTGGTAGCGCTGGACGCGATCACCGGAAAACTCTTTTGGACTCGTGACATTTCATCTTTTGCCGGTATGGGAGCTGACAGTCGAAATATCTATGTTACCGATCATGAATCCAATATTTGGGCATTTGGTCAACAATCAGGGGAAATCCTCTGGAAACAGGATAAATTAGCTTATCGTCAATTAACGGCGCCATCAACTACTAACGATTATGTTCTGGTTAGTGATTATGAAGGTTATTTACATGTCTTGTCTCCTGTCGACGGAGTATTAACCGGTAGAAAACAATTTGATAAAAAAGGCTTTTTGGTTGCTCCGGTAGTCATTGATGATGAGGTGTTTTTATATGGCAATAGTGGTGAACTAAGTGCCGTTAAACTATCTGGTTCGCCTTAAATAAATATAGGATAGACCAAGGATAAGTTGAGAATCCTGGCAAATTCCTTTTAAACTGCATTGCTTTTAGTTTTTCATTTGCTCCGGAAGTAGTATAATTCCGCACAACTAACGTTGGAGTTAATCATCGGCTTAACTCCAACCAAATTTTACCCTCCCATTCTTTTACTACTGGTATTAATACGTGAAACCCGTTATTGCTATTGTTGGTCGCCCCAACGTTGGAAAATCCACTTTATTTAATCGTTTGACTCGTTCGAGAAATGCTTTAGTCGCAGATATGCCGGGCGTGACTCGAGATCGTTTATATGGTGACGGTAAAGTTGGAGATAAAGCTTATATTGTTGTCGACACGGGCGGTTTAAGTGGGGAAGATGAAGGAATTGATGATTTGATGGCCACCCAAGTTTTTATGGCCATTGAAGAAGCCGATATTGTTTTTTTCCTGGTTGATGGGCGAGCAGGATTAACCGGTCACGATGGAAATATTGCACAGCGCTTACGTCAACTGGGTAAAACTATCTATGTTCTGGTCAACAAAACTGAAGGTATGACACCGGAAATGGTGGAAGCGGAATTTTATGCCTTGGGTTTGGGAGAACCGTATTCGATTTCTGCCTCCCACGGTGAAGGGATAGTGCCTTTGGTAGAAAAAGTTCTTGAGACTTTGCCGGAACAAGAAGAACTACCGGAAGATGAAAAGAGTATAAAGCTGGCTATTATTGGTCGACCTAATGTCGGCAAGTCTACCTTGATTAATCGCATGATGGGAGAAGAACGGGTAGTGGCTTATGATCTGCCGGGCACGACTCGAGATAGTATTTTTATCCCATTTGAGCGAGACGGCCAACGATATACCTTTATTGATACCGCCGGAGTCAGACGCCGCAGTAGAGTTCATGACCCGTTGGAAAAGTTTTCCGTGATTAAAGCATTACAGGCAATTGAAGCCTCTAATGTAGTGATTATGGTGATCGATGCCCGCGAAAGTATTACCGATCAAGACTTGAACATGTTGGGATTTGCCATCGACGAAGGACGGGCCTTGGTAATCGCTGTTAACAAATGGGATGGTATGGATGCTGAGGCAAAAGAAAAAGTAAAAGAGGAATTAGGTCGTCGCTTGCCATTTGCTGATTTTGCCAAGCTGCATTTTATCTCAGCCTTGCATGGTAGTGGTGTCGGAAATTTATATGCTTCAGTAGAAAAAGCCTACCAATCTGCCATCAAAAAGTTTTCCACCTCGGAATTAACTCAAATGTTAGAAGATGCCATGCATATGCATCAACCTCCTTTGGTACAGGGACGTCGAGTCAAATTACGTTATGCTCACCAAGGCGGACAAAATCCTCCTCTGATTGTCATCCATGGCAATCAAACCGATAAAATTCCAGCTTCATATAAACGTTATCTAATCAAAACTTTCCGCGAGTGGTTGAAACTGGAAGGAACTCCGGTTCGGATCGATTTTAAAACCGGTAAAAATCCCTACGAAGGGGTTAAACGAAACAATGAGCGCACTGAAAAAGAATTACATAAGAGACGACGCCATACTAAAAATATGATTAAAAAGTTTGGTGGTAAAAAAGATAAGCGTAAATAAATGCTTTTTTTTCCTTGCTTGCTGGCTATAATTTAGAGAGTTCATAGTTTTAGCAAGGATGGAAAAATGAGACTTGTCAGTCGCTTGATAAGCCAACTATTGTGCTTATTGCTCTTGTATTTAAGCAACTCTGCTTGGAGTATGGAAAATTATGCAGAATTGCAATCACAGGCGAAAACATATGCCCAGCAACAGTTAAAAAAATATTCCGGGCCAATTGCCGCTCAGCAAATCCAAAATATGCAAAGTATGGCGGAATTTTTGTACCAGAAGAAAGAATGCCGCTTAGCGGTTGATCTACAACGTAAGAGCATCCAATATAGCCGTCAATCCAATAGTACGGCCTGGTATTTTCACTCTCTCTATAGCGCTTGTGACGATAATTATAGCGAAGCGGCTAAAGCTATCTATCTGGCCTATGAAAAAGAGACAGATAGCGCTCAAAAAATCGAATATCTGGAGATGATGAGTGATTATCTGTATTCCTATAATCGGAATCGGGTTAGCTGGAGCAATGACCTGATTAAGTTGTATAAACAGCTCCAGGTGTCGGCAACTGATGGCTTGACCAATACCGAATTTAGCCAGAAAATTAAACAATTATCATCGTTTCAGAAAACTTCCACTCAGCTAAGAATTTCTCCTCCGAAAATAGAAGCCTATCAACAACAATTAAAAATTTGTCTGGCTCTTAACCTGGATGATTATTGGTCAGATAAGGAATATCGCTTTGAAGATTATTTCCGTTTTCAACCCAAGCTAAGAGCAAGTTACGAAAAAAACTATGGACAAGTTTGTATTCTGGGAGCCGATTGGAGTCAGGAATATAATATTCAAGTTTTAAAGGGACTGGAAGTTGAAGATAAAGTGCTTCGGCAGACTCGAGATTTCTCTGTCAAGACTCCGGTAAGAGACTCCAGCTATTGGTTTAAACGCAGCCGTTATTTAATGTCCAATGCTGGAATTAGTCAGGTACCTCTGTACGCCGTTAATACCGAAAAAGTTTATCTCAGTCTTTACCATATTATTGAGGGAAATTTACAGAATCAGGCTATTTTAAGTAATTTCCAGAATAAACTCAGTGCTGACGATATTAATGACATTGTTAATAGCTTGGGAAATAAAGTCTGGAGTAGTGATGTAGAACTAAATCAACAACTGAACCAAAGCGTAATTTCTCAAATCCCTTTGCCAAGTGAAAAAATTCAAACCAATGGCATTTATGTATTGATTGCTGCTGATAGCAAAAAAGCAATGGAGGAAGCCTACTATTACGAGCGTTTTGCCTCTCAGTGGATAGTCGTCAGTGATATTGGATTGGCTTCCTATAAAGCTGATGACGGTATGACCATTTTGTCACATGGCTTAAATAATGGACAGAATTTGGCTGATGTTTCACTGTCTTTGTTATCAAAAAACAACACCACTTTGGCTGAATCCAAAACAGATAAACAGGGTAAAGCCTTTTTTGCGCGAGAATATCTATCCGGAAAAGACGGCATGCAGGCCGTCAGTTTAGTTGGTCGTCATCCCGACCATGGCTTTGTCTATTTTCCATTAGCTGAAGCCGCTTATGATTTAAGTGATCGCGGTGTCTCCGGGCGACTGAGTCCAGGACCAATGGAGGCATTTTTATTTACTGAACGTGGTATCTATCGTCCTGGTGATAGTGTCAATATGACAGCTTTGCTACGGGACAGAAAAGCCAGAGCTATTGAAGGTCTGCCTTTAACCTTGAAGATCACCAATCCAGATGGGATCGTAGTCCGTGAGGAAGTCATTCAATCGCAGGCCATGGGAGCTTATAGTTATCGATTACTCAGTTCTCCGAACGGACGAACCGGTCGTTGGAAAATGGAGCTATTTGCTGATGTTAAAAAAAATTCCCTTGGTGAAGTCAGTTTTTTAATTGAAGAGATTATTCCACCACGTCTGGAAGTTTCTATTCAAACCGATTTTGGACCAATAACTCGACTTCTAGGTAAGGATGTAACAATTCAGGCAGATTACCTTTATGGTGCTCCCGGTGCCGATTTAAATACCCGTTTGGATGTTGATTTTGAAATTATTCGACAACCTTTTGCCAATTACCCGGATTTTTATTTTGGTCAAACAGGAGGTCCGGAAAAAAACAAGCAACTTGCTAAACAAAGCTTTAATTTTAGCCGAGAAGCTAAAACAGATAATGTTGGGGGGGCCGTTATTACTGTGCAATTACCTGATGATTTGGATATCAGCAATCCAATACAGGCGAAATTGCGTGCAGAAGTAGAAGACGTTGATGGCAGGGCTATGGCTGCCAGTAAAATTTTGGCCGTAAGGCATTTACCCCTTTATATTGGTTTGTCACCACAGTTTAAAGAGCGTGCTCCGGAACAACAAGCGTTCAAATTCAAGTTAATCACACTCAATGAACAGTTAGAGCAAGTAAAACGTACTGGTTTAGAGTGGCGTTTAACTAAGGAAAAGCAATATTTTCAGTGGTTTTATAAGGCTGATCAATGGGCCTATGAAAAGATAGTAGAAGAAAAGCCTGTACAAGAAGGGAATATAACCTCCATCGGAGGTCCTTTATCCGAGTTGGAGTTTAGCCTGGCACAAGGTGACTATCGCCTAGAAGTCTTTGACCAAAAGCTTAAACTTACCTCCGATTACCGTTTTAGCGTTGGCGAACAGGTCAGAAGTGACGCTGATAGCCCCGATGTGGTCAAGCTCACACTGGATAAGGGAGCTTATCAATCGGGAGATGTGGCACGTTTAAGTATCGAGGCCCCGTACTCAGGATTGGCAGATATTGTTATTGCCAATAATAAGGTATTGGACATTATTCAAGTAGAACTTTCCGAAAAAAATGGGCAAGTCGAATTGCCGGTTAAGTCAGAATGGGGAACGGGTGTATATGCCGTACTAAGTGTTTATCGCTCAACTATAGCAAATTTTGATATGGCAAATTCTGAAAAAAGCGGTAAACAACTTGCGCAGCGAGCCATTGGAGTAGCTTGGCTCAGTATGGATAAAACTCCCTATCAATTAGGTGTTGAAATACAGGCGCCCAAAAAAATATTACCTCGTCAACAATTGCAGGTACCGGTAAAGGTTAGCGGTGTGCAGCTGGGGCAAGAGGTGTTTGTTACCCTGGCTGCCGTGGATAGCGGTGTTTTAAACTTAACCGCGTATGAATCCCCCGATCCTCTGCAGTTCTTTTTGGGTAAACGGAAATTGGAAGTGGCCTTAAAAGATAATTATAGTCGCTTGATCGATACTATTTCCGGTAAACCAGGTCGCTTGCGGCAAGGTGGTGATAGTCCCGGACATTCGGCAGCCCCGGCAAAGAATATCAAAATATTGTCACGCTTTAGCGGCATTACAAAAATTGATTCCCGGGGACAAGCGATTATCCCTCTGGATATTCCGGAGTTTAATGGCCGAGTTCGCTTAATGGCCACTGCTTGGAATCGCACGCAGTTGGGGGCTGCCAGCAAAGCAATGACGGTTGCCGATAAGGTCGTATTATTACCATCGTTACCACGTTTTTTGGCTCATGGAGATGAATCAACCGTAACCGTTTTGGTCCAGAATCTGAATGGCCCGGAGGGGAATTATCAATTGCAGCTTGAGGGTGATAAAAAACTACAACTGCTGTCTGCTTCCAATCAACGCTTTGCATTGAAACCTGGTCAACGACAGGTGGTTACATTTCAATTACAGGCCAAACAAATAGGAAATGGCTTTTTAACACTGAAGTTGTTGGGGCCGGGCAACTATATCAATCAACAACATTTAAATATTGGTGTACGGGGGCTGAATCTTCCCATAAGCCAAGAAAAATTGCAGTCACTCGAGGCGGGACAGGAAACATTCATCGCTAATCAAGATATGCTCGATTTTTATCCTAATTCAGTACAAAAAACGGTGACCTTAAGTTCCGGATTAAATATGAATGTACCGGCGCTTTTAGCTAAATTAGACCGTTATCCCCACGGATGTTTGGAACAACTTAGTAGCCGGTTAACGCCACTACTGGATTTGGAAACCTTGTCACAACGTTGGGGTTATCATTTAAATGAAAGTGAATCTGAGAAAGACAGTGAATTAAATATCCGTATTGAACGGACATTAAACGAAATTCTGGACAAGCAGCGTTATGATGGTAGCTTTGGTCTTTGGTCTGCTCAGGATAATAGTGAATATTGGTTAACGCCTTACGTACTGGAGCTATTGTTAAAAGCTAGAGAGAAAAATCATCCTGTGCCGGAGTTCTTTATTAAACGAGGAATGGGTTGGTTAAAACAGTTTATTGATAATACTTCCTATGAAGATAAAGGTCGCTTTGCCAGTTTAGCTTATGCTCACTATGTTTTAGCTCAGGTGGGTGAAGGAAAGGTTGAAGAAGCCCGTTATTTTGCCAAGCAATACGCCTCCCAATTGCCTTCATTATTAGCTTATGCGCAGTTATTAGAGGCGTTGGATTTAATGGGAGAGGGACAACTAGCCGAGCAATTATTATCGACTGTTTCACCGCTGGATTATCAACGCCAGATAAAATGGCGAGATTATGGTTCACGTCTGCGTGATATGGCCGGTTTTGCTGCAATTATCGGGCATTCTAACTCCCTTCGTTTAGAAAAATATCAAAATGCTTTACAGTGGATAACGCAGGTCTTACAAAGTTCTAAGCCGCAAAATCAAGATATCCGATATTTGTCCACTCAGGAGCAGGCTTGGCTTATCCGTCTGGCTGTTACTTTGGGTGACAATAAAACGCTTGATATTGAATTGGATGGTCAAAAGCTCAATAGCCAAGGAAAAAGCAACTTGGCATTGATATATGATCTAAATGACTTGTTTCGTCCTAAAACGATAAAAAATATGGGACAAACTGCACTTTGGTCGATGGTTAATATCAGTGGTCAACCGATTCATAAATCGCTTAGTTCTAATGGCTTTGAAATCACTAAACAATTTTATGACCTCAATGGTCAAATTATTGATACAAAACAAGTTACTCAGGGGGACAGGCTTATTGTCGTTTTAAATGGCAAGGCGAAGACCGGAGAATTTCAGCGCCCCATTTTAGTCGACCTATTGCCTGCTGGCTTAGAGCTGGAAAATAGCAATTTAGTCAATAGTGATCAACTTTCACGTTTACAGTGGATTCCAGAACTTACCCCAGTTAACTATAGTGAAGCATTGGATGATCGTTTTATTGCTGCCTTTGATATTATAGCTGGAAAATCGCAGCAGTTTACCTTGGCCTATCCGGTTAGAGCGGTTACAAAAGGTAAGTATGGAGTGCCTGGTGCCGATATTGAGGATATGTATCAACCCTATTTTAGAGCTAATAGTGACACGGGATTAATGCATATCCACTAAATTTCATGGTGGCTTGTTAGGCTTTTTTGAAAATAACCTGATGAACACGGCGAGATGAGGCGTCTTGAATTTCGATATGAACGCCGTCGAATTCAAAGGATTCCCCTTCCTGGGGAATTCGTTCAGTATGTTCCAGAATCCAGCGATTAATGGTGTCGGTTGGTTTGCCGGGTAAATCAATATTAAAGTGTTCTTCTACGATACGAAGCTCTGAAGCGCCATCTAAAACTACTCGATCCTCGTCCAATTGCGTCAAATCTTGCGGTTGAACATCGCTTTCATCGTAAATCTCTCCGACCAATTCTTCTAAAATATCTTCTAAGGTGATAACGCCGACCATAGCTCCGTGTTCATCCAATACGATGGCCATAGATCGATTATTATCACGTAAATAGACAATCAGCTTATCGATGGGGGTATTGGCTGGGGTATATATGGGTTCCTGAGTAAATTCTTTTGCCTGTTTGTCGACGTGTCCGCCGGAGATGCAATTTAATATATCTCGTAACATCAACACTCCTGTAATTTCATCCGGATCACGATGAAAAGTGGGAATGCGGCTATAACTGTTATTTAATACTTCTGGTAGAACTTGTTCCATTTTCAATCTGGCGTCGATTCTAAACACTTGACGACGCGGAGTCATTACGTCTTCGGCTTTCAGATCGTTGAAATTAAAAACCCTCTCGATCATTTCTCTTTCGTCTGTTTCGATAACACCTTCTTTCTCACCATGTTCCGCCATGGTAATTAACTCGGATTCAGATACAGAAGGCTCGCGACCTCCTCGAGTTTTGTGTTCTAACCAGTTGGTAAATAGCTGAAAAAACCAAACCAGAGGGAATAGTATTTTCATTAAAACATAGATAGGAGTAGCGACTAACAGTGATATTCGCTCTGAATGTTGTGCCGAAAGACTTTTGGGGGTGATTTCACCGAAAATTAGAATAAAAATAGTCAATAAACCTACAGCAATTCCAGGACCGATGGAACCAAAAGCATCGGTAGCGATAACGGTGGCCATGGCTGAAGCTCCAATATTCACCACATTATTTCCAATTAATATGGTAATCAGCATTTTTGAAGTATTTTGCTTCAATCGAAATAGATTTTCTGCGCCTCCACGCTTTTGTTTGCGTAATGCTTCTGCTTTGGCCATGGACAAGGCAATTAACGCCGTTTCCGAACCGGAGAAAAAACCCGAAAGAAGTAACAAAATGAAAAGAATAAATAAATTCTCCACTACATGGTGCTCCAAAATCTAGAATAAATAGTTATGCTAATAGTAATTGACATAATTAATTATAACATTTTCTTAGATTGTACTAATAGTAAGAAAACAATAGAAAATTTTTTGTTCAAATCGGCGCAAAAATGGATGTTTAAAAAATATAGGTGTCTTAATTTAAAAATTTATCAAATTCCAATAAAAACAGTCAGATATGAAAATATTTCAAGTGTGTTACATTTAACTGATCTGCATCATTGACTCTATCCGTAATGGGAGTATATTGGAGCTTGTAATTTAATTTACACCCACTAACTGTTACAACAATCTTGTTCAAAAATTAAGCAGTTAATTTTTTTCTTAGCTTTTCTTAAATAGGGGAGGTGCTTGGGAAGTCTCAATATTATTATTTCATTGGCAGCTGTCCTGCCATATGATTCCATATATTTAGTATATACAAATTTATAATAATCCTATAAACAGGATGATTGGAATCATTTTTCGGGCAGACCATCGCTAAATATCAATACAAAATCATTGATGGGAAGTTGCTGACGTTTACCTTTTTTAACCAATTTTGGAAAAACAAATGCGTACAAAAAATCCTATTGCTTCCTTATTCGGAAGCTCTCCTTTTAAACCCATGCAGGCACATATGCGTATTGTTCAGGAATGCGTATCGGAAGTACCTGATCTTTTTGAAGCACTTATCACTAATAATCAGAAATCCCTGAAGGTTCAGCAAGAAAGAATATTTGCCAAAGAGAATGAGGCAGATATTTTGGTGCATGATCTCTGGGTACATCTGCCGAAAAGCCTATTTATGGCTGTAGACAGACGTGATCTTCTGGACCTTTTATCGGTACAAGATAATATTGCCGACACGGCTCAGGATATCGCCGGATTGATGATGGAAAGGGATATGTCGGTGCCGGATGAGATGGCCGAACCGTTAAAAGCTTTGGTACAGCGCTGTGTGGATGCTTGCGTGCATGCCGCCACCATAATTGATCGTCTTGATGAATTGATTGAATCAGGCTTTAAGGGCCGCGAGGCTACTGAAGTCGAGGATTTGGTCAAGGAATTGAATGAAATTGAAGACCAGACGGACAAAATGGGAATGGATCTGGTACGACTTCTGTTCGCCAATGAGGACAATATGAAGCCAGTTTCAGTGATGTTTTGGTATCAAATGATTCAATGGATTGGTGATCTGGCCGATCATTCCGAAGCGGTTGGTAATCAGATGCGATTATTAATTGCTCGTTAGATGCTTGAAAGCAGATTATCTTTTTAAATAAATTATTGAATTATTAATCCGGACAGGTAATTAGAATTCTGTTTGAATTAAATGTATAGGTGTATGTAATGGAAATCATTCAAGAATGGGGAACTGTGTTCTTAGTTATGGCCGTTGTTTTCGGCTTCTACATGACTTGGGGGATCGGTGCCAACGATGTTGCCAATGCTATGGGAACCTCGGTTGGTTCGGGTGCCATTACCGTAAAACAAGCGATAATTATTGCTGCGATTTTTGAATTTGCAGGAGCATTTATTGCCGGTGGCTCGGTAACCAAGACCATCCGTAAGGGAATTATCGATCCGTCCAGTATTTCCGGAAATCCGGAAATCCTGGTATATGGGATGTTGGCGGCCTTATTGGCTGCTGCTATCTGGCTGATGATAGCGTCGACGCGAGGTTGGCCGGTCTCGACTACGCATACTATTGTCGGTGCTATTGTGGGGTTTGCGGTTGCCGGTATCGGACTAGATGCTGTTAACTGGGGAAAAATCGGTTCGATTGCTGCTAGCTGGATAGTCTCTCCTTTGATAGGCGGAACTATTGCATTCCTATTGATGTTGAGTATTCGAAAGTTGATTATTAATACCGAGGATCCGTTTGGCAATGCGCGAAAATGGGGACCGATGTATGTTTTCCTGGTGGGCTGGATAGTCGGATTGGTAACTTTGTTTAAGGGGTTGAAACATCTAAAACTGGAGTTTACTGCTTTTGAAAGTTTAGTTATTGCTACGATTATCGGCTTAATCGTTGCCTTTATTGGCCGTCATATGATCAATAAAGTCACTGTCGATGATGGTGCTGACAAAGATTTTCATTTTGCCAGTGTGGAAAAAGTCTTTATGCCGATGATGATCTTTACCGCGTGTGCCATGGCCTTTGCTCATGGTTCTAACGATGTGGCTAATGGTATTGGTCCGCTTGCGGCTGTCGTTTCAATTATTGACAGTGGCGGTAACGTGGCGCAAAAATCCGGATTGCCCATTTGGATTTTGTTCTTAGGTGGATTTGGAATCGTGATCGGTCTTGCTACCATGGGCTATAAGGTGATGCAGACTATCGGAACCAAGATAACCGAATTGACACCAACTCGTGGCTATTGTGCGACTTTAGCAGCGGCTATTACCGTTGTGGTGGCTTCTAAAACCGGATTACCAGTATCTACTACACAGATTGCGGTAGGCTCGGTTATGGGTGTGGGAATCGCACGTGGAATCGGTGCTTTAGACCTACGTGTAATTGGTAATATTGTTGTTTCATGGGTTATTACTCTACCGGCTGGCGCATTGTTAGCGGCCATTTTCTTCTTTATCTTCAAGGGAATATTTGGTACTACATAAGTACTGAATGATATCGAAGTGATATTGCCTCGACCTTTTGTAGGCCGAGGCAATTGCTTTTGACGAATTATCCAATTCGGTTTGTTTCTTTATTTTCCTTTCATAAAAAAATACACCATCGACTATGGTAATATTTCTGTATGGAATCCACTATTATTACTGAACCCATCAACAATACCCATATTATTAAAGATATTTTGTTTCCTGACGATATCACTTTTCGCTCGCTATTGGTTACCGGGCCACCGGGTTCGGGTAAAAGTAGTTTACTTAGGCGACTAGGAGGATGGTCTGAAGAAGGTTATGTGGATCTCTCCATGAATAAATGGTGGACAGCGCAAAGTCTGGCATTACGTCCGAGGGAAGTCCATTTAGGAATCCCCTTTGTTGGAGTAAAAGAAGCTTTGGCAGTATTTGAAAAACAATGGTTAGAAGCTGATTCTCCTTTGGAAATTGATTATAATCGGATATCTTTGCCTCCGATCAAAAAGCATTTCTGGTCAGTAAACTGGCGCAAACGTTATGCCTTTGAGTTTGTTATTCCGCCTGCGGAATTAATATGGAAAAGGCGCTTGAAAAGGGGTGAGAGTGGTTCGCATTATGTCGATCAAGATATAGAACTGGAAACCATAAAGAGACAGGTAATGACCTATCAGGTCGTTGCCCGATATTTACATCAGCAGGGGATGCTAGTGTACCTTCGAGAGGATATCGAAGGTTTTCCCCTAAGAATCGTTAGTTAAGAGGCTAGTAATGGCAAAAAACGTCTCCAAAAAATATAAAGGCCTCTTTAAGATTATTAAATCTGCTTTTTCCGAGCTGGTTAAGTGCGAAAGAATCGAGCTCAAAGGTTCGTTTCGGCTCCCGGATAAAAAAATTGAGTTCCCCGTAGAAAACTATCCCTTGGAGCTGCATATTGGTCAGGATGCTCATGTGTTACATTTGTATCCTGAAAAACTAATAGGAAATGGGAACGATGAAGGAGAGGAAATTAGCTATATCCTTTTCGATCCGGACAATTATTATTCCAACGTTAGCGGTTTTTATCGCTTGGAGGATGGCGATAAGATAACTTTAGGCCAAGGCGACAAACAGCAGCGAGCGTTTTTAAATACACCGAAAAAAATACCGGAACGGCAATTAAGTATTAGTAATGAGGAAGGTAAACTTATTTTTAAGTGTCATCATCCAGATACCGGTAGCTGTATCGCTCCGCTTTTAAAGGATAAAAAACTTAATAAAGTCAATGAGTGGAGAAAGAAAAAAGTCAATCGGCTGGCAAAAATAATTGGAGATCCAACTAAAAAATTGTCTTCAAAGGAAGCCATGAAGCTAATACAGGATGTTAATCAGCTCATGGAAAATGAGGCTTACCGTGAAAAAGATAATAATGACAAACCGGGTGGGGTATTAACGATTCCGGAAAAGAAAACGGTCTTTATTATTGGTGATCTACATACGCGTCTGGATAATTTGCTAACAATTTTGTGTCAAAACAACTTTCTTGAAGCGATGGAAAATGATCAAGCTTGTCTGGTTATTTTGGGGGATGCCGTACATCCGGAAATTGAAGGAATGTATGACAAGATGGATAGTTCCCAGGTAATAATGGATGTGATTTTTCGCTTAAAGCTTCATTTTCCCAAACAGCTTTTCTATATTCGAGGTAATCACGATAGCTTTTCTGAAGAGATTGGTAAAATGGGAGTTCCTCAAGGCGTATTATGGGCCAAACAATTGAGTAAAGATCGTGGTAAGGCTTATAAAAAAGAGATGCAACGTTATTATGATAGTTTACCTTATTTAGCCTACTCAAAAAATTTCATTACCTGCCATGCTTCGCCGCCCACCTCGGCTGTTAATTTGCACGCACTGGTCAATATTAATTCTTATCCCCATTTAATTGCTGACTTGACTAATAAACGCTTTAAAACGCCAAACCGTATGTCCGGCTATCATAAAGGAGACATTAAAAAGCTACGTAGCTGTTTAAAAGTTTCAGATGAAACCCCCTTTATCGTTGGTCATACTCCCATGGATAATGAACAAACCATATGGGAAGAAGTTGGTGATATTGCTAACCATTATATTGTTTATGCTGGACACCCGGATTGGGTAGGGGTGATGACACAAATTGGTGACGGAATGTATCCACTACTTTATCCTGTTGAGATGCTCTCTGAGCAATTGAAGAATTTATCTGAAAAAACCTAAATAAATTGCTATAAAATAAGGACAAACAGGTCCTGAATGAAGTAAAATGTTCGTTTAACTTCAGCACATTCGGATGTGGCTGAGAACGGCATCGTTGGCATAAATTCGACTCATTTATGTCAAGCTATTGACCAAGAGCCAATCGCTCTTCTGAAACTATCGGATATTGATATGGATGAATTTTTCGCATTTTATCAGTCCTTAAATTTTAGCGCCACAGATTTGGAATTGGCTTTGCGCTGTATGTTTCAGGTCATTTTATTAGGCTCTTCGGCTATATTCTCCGGTTCGGAAACTGCGTTATTTTCCCTTAGTAGGATCGATTTACAAAAGCTTAGAAATACTGGTAATAAAAACTCTGAAAGTATTCATGCTATGCTGGATGAGCCTCGCCGTCTGATTATTTCAATCTTGTGCGGAAACGAAATTGTTAATATCGCTTCGGCGGTAAATATGACATCGATACTTTTAATACTATTTGGTGCCGAAGATGTTGGTTGGATCAATATTGTTATTATGGTGCCTTTATTATTGCTTATCGGTGAAGTAACTCCAAAAACCATTGCCGTAAATTTTCCAGTTAAATTTGCATCACGAATAACAGCGAAAATATTACCCCGCTGGATTACCTTAATTACTCCGTTACGTGAAGTCGTTCGTTTAATCTCAGATCGTGTGACTACTTGGGTGGTTGGTGATGATGTGGATCGTAAAAATATTTTGCAGCCGGACGAGTTTCGAACCCTGTTGGAAGAAGGGGAAGAGACCGGGATTATTGATGCTACCGAGCGGGTTCTTATCGATAATGTCTTGGAAGCAGCTGAAACGGACATCTCGCGTATCATGACTCCTAGTCCCAGGATATGTTTTTTGGATGCTGAACTTCCGGTCCCTGAATTAATTGAGTTGTTTCGTACCTTTAAACATCCTCGTATTCCTATCTACAAGGGGCATTGGGATAATGTAATCGGCTTTGTTCACTCGGAAGATGTATTAAAATTGGTACGTGGTGGTGGTGACTTAGCCAAAGTAACTCTTGATATGTTAATAAAACCGGCCCATTTTGTTCCACCGACCAAAAAGGTGGATGAGATGTTTGACTATTTCCAGTCGCATAACACCCGCATCGCTATTATTTTAGGCGAATATGGTGAGGTTATGGGACTGGTTACCATGAAAGATGTTTTAACCTTTATCTTTGGGGAAATCTCCGGAAAGATGGAGGGAATGGAATACTATAGTGAGGAAGATGAAAACAGCTATATTGTGCCCGGGGATATGCGTCTTACCGATTTTTATAATCTGACCAATTTTGATATTGATGATGCCGTAATGTCTACCATCGGTGGAGTAGCATTCCGTTTATTTGATCGGCTGCCTGCCATAGATGATTTAGTTGAGCATGAAGGATACGAATTTATTGCCAAAGAAGTGCAAGGGTTGCGGATAAGTAAAATACTGGTGCGTAAGATTACTCATACTGCGACAGCCAGCACTGAAGACCTTTTGGATGAAGAAGGTGAACTTGATGAATCCAGGATAGAATTAGACCAACCAGGTAGTGAACAAGAGCAAAATGATTCAACGCAAAAAGAGTTAGAGCAGGAATCAGATACTATGACCGAACAGCAGCAATCAGATGAGGATGTTGTTGAAAAAGAGCAACCGGAAAAGACAGACAAAGATGCTGCTGAAATAATAGAGGAGGCGAAATAATGGATTGGACAGTTGGATTGGTCATAATCTTTTTCTTCCTGATATTGAAGGGATTCTTTTCTGGCTCCGAAATAGCTATGGTTAATTCGGATAAATTAAAACTCCGACATCAAGCCAAGGTGGGTAATAAAGGTGCTCGTCTGGTCTTAAAATTGTTTAAAAAACCAGACGTCATTTTAGGAACCACCCTGGTTGGGACGAATATTGCGACGGTCATAATTTCTACTCTTGGGGCATTAATTTTTATTGACCTATTTGGTTCTGCTGGAGATATTCTTTCCGTATTGGTGTTATCACCGGTTTTATTGATTTTTGGAGAAGTGGTTCCTAAGAGTGTCTTTCAACAAAAAGCCGATACCATCGTCAGCTCTTTAATCTATATTTTACGCTTTTTCTCCTATCTGTTTTATCCTCTAATTATTATTTTTAGTACTGTAGCTCGGTTTGCAACGAAAATTGTAGGTGGGGGGGAAGCACCGCAAAATATGTTTATTACCCGTGAAGAAATTCGTGTATTACTGGACTTGTCTGAATCGGCTAGTGATCCCTCTTCAATCGATAAAAAAAGGATAAGGCGAATTATCCGCTTTGCCGATACTACCGTTGGTGAAGCCATGATCCCTTTAGCGGATGTGGTGGGATTTAATGAAATACGCAATATGAAAGAAGCCATTCGTACGGTAATTAAACAGGGCTTTAACCGCTTGCCTGTTTATCGTGGTAATATTACCAATGTAAAAGGGATGCTGACTTTAAGCACTTGGGATCTGATGGACCCGAATCTGGAAGATAAGCCTGTTTCCGACTATATCAGCCCGACACTTTATCTATCTCCTAAACAAACTATCGATCATGCTTTGCCGCAATTACAAGCGCGTGAAGATCATATGGCGGTAGTCGTAGATGAATATGGTTCCGCGATTGGTATTCTGACCATGGAAGATGTGTTTGAGGAAGTTGTGGGTGAAATTGATGTCGGCTATGACTTTGATGAATACCATCCCAAGCAACGGGTCTATATTATTCACGAAAATGAACGCTCCCATGTAATGAGTGGTCGTATGCCTATTTCTGAGATAAATGATATATTATATGCAAAATTCCCGGCTGAGGAATCCCATACCATCGGTGGACTAATTACCAGCCGTCTGCGTACTATCCCACAAGAAGGCGATGTGGTGGAAGAGCAGGACTATAAAATTACCGTGCTGGAAGCGGATGAACGGACGGTTAATAAGGTCCGAGTGGAAAGAATGTAAATCACTCGTTTATTGCTTCTTGAACTAAATCTGGCTCTTGGCAGTGTTTTAAAATAAACTCCCGGCTCTTTTTTGACAATATTAGAGTTTTACGCCAGTCATCCATATCCTTTTCTATTTTAGATAAGGTGAGCTTTTCACCGATTTCTATAGTGATGTTTCCATATTGGGGAAACCATTCTTCAGGACGGAGGATTGAGCGGGTTCCTTGTATTGCAATAGGGATAATATCGGCATCGGACTGAGCGGCAATGCTAAATGCTCCCAATTGAAACGGTTTTAACCCTGGAATTCGGGTAAAGGTTCCTTCTGGAAAAAAGAATAGTGGTGCTTCTTTATTCACGACCTCACTAATACGTTTCCAATCATCGACACTTTTGGACATATCAAAACGTTCCACAAATTGAGTATCCAGTTTCTGTAATGGTAAACGAGAAAATAGCTGGGTTAACAATTCTGCTTTTGCTACATACCGAAGAGGTAGGGGCAACGCGGCGCTAATAGCCAAAACATCAATATAACTGGCATGATTAGCAACCATTATCGTGTTGGAAAGATCATCGGGTAAGTTATCCAAGGCATTTATTTCTACGGAGATACCAATTAGTTTTGCGATAGTCTTGGAAAAAAAGTGCACTGCCTTCCAACGAATGCTGACACTAGGTAAGGTAATAATAAATAACCAGGCAATCGGAGTGAATAAGATAAAAACCAGCCAACTATAATAGGCATAAAGTTGCCGAGTAAAAAATTTAGTGACTCGTTTGATCCGTGGTAAAAGGCTTCTTAAATTAACAATAAATAGCTGCCAGGCAATATTATGTTTTTCTGGATTGCCGCCGGTTTTTAAAAAATTATCCCGGCAGGCGGCACGACGAATTTTTCCACTGGAGGTTTTTAGGACAGTCCCCGCTTGGGCTAAAACCACTTCATCGGGGGGACCTCCAATCAAATCGGCGGCGAGGGTATTAATTGATTGACGTAATTGTTCTCTGTGTCGGTCGTCACGAATTTTTGTTTCAGCTAAAACAATTAATCGTTCGGTGGCATTTTTTTCGTCCGTTACGCCAAAAACGGCTACACATCCACGTCTAATCCCTTTAATACCACCGACCACTTTTTCCAGTTCATCGGGATAAATATTACGACCGGCTCGAATAATAATATCCTTGCTACGACCGGTTAGATACAGTTCGCCATTGGCGATATAACCTCTATCACCGCTGTTAAGCCAATCACCATCAAAAAGTTCTTGGGTTTTTGATTGATTTTTATAGTATCCAATGGTGGAAGATGGTCCTTGAAATTGTACTTTTCCCTCATGCCGTTCTGGCAGTTCATGGCTAGACTCATCCACGATTCGGACTTGATGATCCGTTAATGGTAAACCACAGGAAACAAAATTGAGTATATAATCTTCTTCATCATCAGCCACTTTAGCCTGCTGATGTTGCATAAAATCATCCCTCTTAATGGTATCGATTAACTGCCCACGCTGCATGGGAGGAAATGTTAATCCAACTGATGATTCTGCCAAACCATAAACGGGTGTAATCGCATTGGGATTAAAACCAAAATCTTTAAAATATTCGCTAAAATTACCAATCGTAATGGGACTTACTGACTCGGCACCATTAAAGGCTGCCTTCCAGGAGCTCAGGTCTAAACCATTTAAATCTTTACCTTTTAATCGTTGTAAGGAATATTCATAGCCAAAATTAGGTGAAGCGGATAGGGTGCCGCCATAGCGATGAATGGCCCAAAGCCAACGCTGAGGTTTAGCCATAAAGTTCAAAGGTGACATCACCACAAATAAGGAGGCATGATAAATACTCCCCAACCAAGCCCCAATTAGCCCCATATCGTGATAAAGAGGTAGCCAACTGACAAATACATCCTTTGGAGTAGCATTTACCGCTTTACCCATGGCGCGAATATTAGCTAATAAATTGGCATGGCTTAAAACAACGCCCTTAGGATCACCAGTACTACCGGATGTATATTGGATAAAAGCCGTATCTATATTTTTCAACTGCGGTAAAACAGTAGAATTGCTTTGATTGTCATGCAACTGTTTAATAGTAACAATGTGTTGCATATCCGTTACTGAAGCTTTTAATAAATCTGCCACCTGTGAGGCTTCTTCGGTAGTAATTAAAATACTGACACGACCATTATCCAAAATCCGGGTGTGTCGTTGCATATGCTCCTCCAGCTGCGAAGTACGTGCTGGGGGATAAATGGGAATCGGAATGGCTCCAGCCATTAATATACCGAAAAAACTATAAAAATATTCGGCACAAGTGGGTAACATAATGGCAACAGTTTGATAAGGCTGTAAACCTAAGTGTTGCAATCCTTTTGCAAGTTTTAAGGCCTGCTGGTTTAACTGACCATAGCTAATTACCTCTCCATCACCATGATCCTGATAAAACTGAATATGTGGCCGATTAGGATATTTCCGGGCATGCCATTGTAATACCTCAACCAGAGTTTGGGCATCATCGGGTAAAGCGGCTTTGTCTTCCAGTGTCTTAACCGACTTTTCAATAACGTCGTCTATATTGGGAGAATCTTTCGGATCAACAATAGCGCTAAGCAAATCTCGCGCTGTTTGTGCTTCGTAGAGTAATTTTTCGGGAAGCGAGGTTTGAAAACTATCTTCTATACGGGCAAATAATTCCAACTTAGAAAGGCTGTCCAGACCTAAATTTTTCACAAAATCATCATTCAAGTTAATGGCTGATTTAGCAAAATTGGGGTGACGCTCTTTAACCAATTTAAAAATCAGTACCAATAATTTTTGGATAATTTGTTCTTGAGTCTGCATTTTTTATTGATTCAATGGTTACTGATATGCTGAAAAAGGTAGTTTATGGAACCACCGAAAGTTTGTAAAGTGACATGAATTTAAGCTGTGCATTGCATTTGTTATTTCCTTTGTTGTTTTGCACGGTTTTTTACTAAAAAAGGAGCATAACGTTGCAGCGAATGCCGGGGGGAGGCTGGAGGAGAAAATACTCGGCTATTCTATTAGGCAAGCCTCAACCCCTCTATGGATGCAAGTGCATTTTTCTTACTGATGTCTGGATTGATTATCAACTCAAGAATAGTTACTTCGGAAAGCTCTACTCGATGCTCTTCCACTTCACTGGTTGCACCTTCAGGACTGAAGTTCCACTGCTGTCGTATAATTTCTTGGTATGATTGACCACCATCCGCCGACCAACGTAAAACATATTCCTGCGTACGTGTAATCTCCGACTCTTTAAAGTTTAACCTGATCAATAGGAGCCTCTGGGGATTGTCGAAAACAAGCCTAATTATCTGTTCGCCCGGCTCTGAGGCTCGCCACCCTGAGATTTTTCCAGGCAATAGGGCTGACTCGATTGGATATTCATCATCTTCTGAGGTGACTTCAACCACCGCAAGTTTTTCTATATCCAACCATTTATGACCAGAATCTACGTTTTGCTGGGAAATTGGATTGATAATTTTCTTACGCATCAGGATGCCTTCTAAATTCAACAGATCCTAGTATGAATATAGATACCAATCCCAACCATACCCAAAATTAGATAATCTTTTAAAATTAAACGATCAGTTTGTTAAATTAATCATTAGGAGCTATTTTTCTTGGTTTAATAAGGTGTGCCCAAGATTCATTGCTGGGATGAATCTCATCAGTCTCTCCCTTATCATTGATGACCAGCTGATTTTCATTATACCAGCGAAAAATTCCCCCAGTAAGATTCTGCATTTTTTTAACACCGTTGACCTTCGCCAGTTTATCAATACGTTGAATAAATATAGAGCTTCTATAACCAACAGAGCAATAAAAAATGAGTTCTTTATTTTTGATTTTATCACCATATCGAGCAATAAAATCTTCCGATTTCATATCAGGATTAATTTGTATACTGCCTTTAATTCGACTTTGTTGATATTCTTCTGGCAGTCTAATATCGAATAATAAGGTATCATGTTGAACAGTTTCAGATTGTTTAGCGATTAACTCCTGATATGAAATATTATCAACGTTAAACTTCAGGTTAATCATTTGTTCTGTTAACCATAAAGTGGGGGCGGCAATAGCTAACAAAGGATTTAACAAGACCAGAACGATTAACAGTTTATAAATCATTTAGCCTCCAGTCATAATCAGTAAAATTAATGTTTACTCGTTTCTTTATGATTAATTGCCGTATGTTTTTATCATTGCTTAGGTGTTTGCCATAAAGAGAAAAAAACTCTTTAAGAGAATTGATCCCTTTATAGCCTTTAGTAAAATCTTCTTCATACCAGTCAAATATTTTGGATACTTCGAGTGAATTAGTTTGTACATTATAACGATTGCGACTTTTATCACTTAAAAATCGTCGCAAATTATCTTTCAGCTGCTGGTCTATTTTATCTGCTATATACGCCTCATTTCTTAGGGCAGGACAACCGATAGAGGCACAAACAACCGCAAAATGGATATATGGGTCGTCATAAACACTTGGCTGACGTAATAACTTATGCTCGACATCATCAAGACTTCGAGATTTGCCCAGAAGTGTAAAAAATTGTTGTTTCCAAGGTGACCTAAAAAAGGAACCCAAGTCTTTAATGCTTTCAAGGTTGGGATAACGAGTTAGTATCAGCTTTACTGTAAACGCATTATAGGCGTTAATTAAAAATGCTTTTTGTTGATTTTGACTCCAGCTAAAAAACTCATCCTGTGAAACTTTAGATAGTTTGGCAAGATAAATATTAAGCGTACCTTGCTGCTTTAACATTTGTTTATAATCTAATTTTGATGAAAATCCATTGAGGTCATAATGGACGTGCTGTAGTAGCAGTTCGTTCCATACTTGATGTTGATGATTAAAAGGCTCAGGTTCTAAAGATAATACATTTGAACTCAAACATAGTATTAAGATAGAAATTAAGAAAAAGTTTCTACTGTTCATTTTTGGAATTATTAGTAAAGACGTTGTAAGCATACTCTGCATCTAAGTCTTGTTTAACTGATACGATTACCCTGTCCCAGATACAATACAGCAAATGCAATTAATAGGATATACCGTTTTGGTTAGGTGAAAAACTCTTAATTTTGAAATGGAGCGAAATTTACGTTAACGATTATTATACTGACGAAATGAATTTTTGGCTCACATTATCGGTAATTGCTATAGATACTTTATTAATAAGGTCTAAAAATTTGTGGTGTTCATTAGCGATTTTTTGATTGTCCTGCGAAAAATTTTTTGTTTGTGAACTTTGGTTCATCTAAACATACCATTCGGTTATTATGCATGTGCTATTTATAGTTATAGACGATAAATGAATTTCTTGAAATAAAATATTGTAATGTGTTTAAGTATTAATATTTTAAACCTTTTGATTTAACAATATTCAAAATGTCGAAAAGAAATGAATTGATTTTTATATTGAAAGAGGAAGTGGTATGAATCATAGGAAATTAGTAAATGACTAATTTGTCGTCACCCACACTGGCAAATTTGATTATGCAATTGAGTCCCTCCAAACAATCTCTTAAGGCGGGTCAAATGTTATTTCAGCAAGGGGAACAAGTAAAATCGTTTTATTTGGTGGAAGAGGGCTTGCTAAAGCTGATCCGAAATAGTATTGATGGAAAAGAACTAGTGCATGTCGAGGCAAGTGAGGGAAGTACCATCGCAGAAGCTTCGTTATTTTCTGATACGTATCAATGTATGGCAATTGCAGCTCAAGATACGGCTGTTATTTCCTGTTCAAAAAGGGTGATGCTTGATGCTTTAAAAAGCAATCCCGAAGTTATGTTTCAGCTACTTAAAATGTCTTCTAAGCAGGTACGGGATCTACGTGCAATAAGCGAAATAAAAAATATAAAAAAATCCCGTGAACGAATTTTGACATATTTTAGAGTTTTTGCCGATTTAAACGGTGAAATTGATTTAAGTCCGTCAATGAAAGATGTTGCTTCAAGAATCGGTATTACGCATGAAACCTTTTATCGAGAACTGGCGCAGCTGGAAAAAAAGTCTCAGATTGTTCGCTCTAACAAAATTGTAAAAATAATTTATTAGTCCCATATGATTATAATCATATGGAATCATTGATCTGTTTAATATCATTAATTTTGGAGTCTATATGATGAACCGAGGATATGAGTGATGATTAAGCAGATTATATTGGCGATTACTATCACGTTTTTATTGCCATTGGCTGTTAATGCGGCTGAAGATAGTAGAGTTATGGTTGAGTTACCTGGTCATATGAAAGCCCATATGTTGCAAAATATGCGTAATCATCTGGTGATTATCGATCAATTATTGGCGCTTATTTCGGAAGACAAATTTGATCAGGCTGCCGATATCGCGGAATCTGAATTGGGAATGAGTTCTTTGCATAAACATGGTGCCGCTCATATGGCCCAGTTTTATCCCAAGGGAATGCAGCAGGCGGGAACCAATATGCATAAATCGGCAAGCCAGTTTGCAAGAACTGCACAAGAGGGTGATTTGTTAGACACGCTCAAGGCGCTACAGAAAATAACAGCTTCTTGTACGGTGTGTCATGCCGGTTATCGGGTTCATTAGTTAGTTAAATATCAAAGTTAACTAATCATCTCAATTTTGTAATCACTCTAACAGCCCCATAATGTTGACAGCAAATCTTCCTGCCAACATAATGGGTTTATAGTTTTTCCCACCACAAATAATAAAATGATAAAAATCGGTATATTTTCTGAAAGCTGTGAAGCGGATGACCTCTCAGGTATGCTTTTAGAACAACTTCAACAGCAATCCAATCAATCGTTTCAATGGTTTGATATTCGCTTAACCCAACACAATACGGTTACTATTAATGAGCAAGGCGTGTATTGGAATGATGTTGATTTATGCCAATTAAAAGTGGCTTTTATTCATGGCTTTAACTATGAAAATCCGGTTATTCCCGATTCCAGCGATAAACGGGACTGGGCCTTATGGAATGCTGATTCCATTACCAGGCAACAAAAGTATAGCCTGTTATTTAGCCTCTTTTCTGAATTGCGACGACGCGGCGTATTGCTGATCAATCCATTGTCTACCCTGATTGGCAATTATATGAAGCTGAATAGTCTGGATAAGCTTTCCGGACCGGGAGTTAGAGCAGCACAGTTTATCTGTAGTAATGAATTAAATGAAGTGGAGAGCTTTAACAAGGGTGTTTCTCAGATCGTTTGGCGGCCATCAACGGGAAGAGCAGCATGGCAATTATTTACAGCAAAACAGCTCCAAGAGCTAATTTCTACCGAGAAACCGCCGATTTTACTAGCAGCTGTTGAGCCCGGTCCTTTGCGCAGGGCGTATTGCTTAGATGGTCAAGTTGTTCTTTTATTAAACCAGGCAGGTCCGAGTGATCAAGCCCAATTAGAACGTCTGGAAATGTATCAAGCGAGCGATTATTCCATCTATCAGGAACGTCTTTCGATATTATCAAGACAAATAGATATGCCTTGGGGTGAAGTTTTATTTGTTGAATCGGATGATGAGTTGGTTATTTATGATATTGACCCCGATCCACCTATCGAATCCTTACCACGGCATTATTCTGAATATCTTAGCCAAGTATTAGCCGAGTACTTATCTGCAATAGCAGAACAGATAAATTTTTCAACATTAGCTCCGGAACCGAAAGTGGTTCAGCGAACTGCGTTGTTTACACGTCGCATGTTGAGAATTTTATTTGATTTTGAAAGAAGTAAATATAATGACTGAGCCAGTAAAAGTAGCTATTTTCGGAGCACGTCAAAGCCCTCAAATCGATGCCTTATATCGGATCTTTACTGACAAAAAGACCTCTGTTCATCAACTCAATATTCAATTGGGGCCGGAAAGTCTGTCACAAGTAACCGTAACCAATGAAAAGTTAATCTGGCAAGGAGTGGACTTTGCTGATATTGAGGCAGTATATCTGCGTGGTACAGCGCTTACAAGTTGGCCTGCCATGCCTCCGATTAATAGTGTCCGTCAATATCATGAACGTCGTATCCAGTTTTTAACCGAGCAGGAGTATCAGGCGGTAACCTTTAGCTTTTTTGAAAATCTGGTTGCACGAGGTAAATTGGTAATCAATCCATTAACCAGTGCGTATTTAGATCATGATAGTAAGGCTCAACAATATAATAAATTGGCAGCCAATGGTTTTTCTGTTCCCAAAACGTTGACAACTAATGATGTTGAGCAAGCTAAAGCTTTTATCCAGGAAAATGGAGAAGTCATTGTCAAGCCTATGGTAGGAATTGGTTCGGCCAGGATGGTAAAAGAAGCTGACAAAGAAAATTTTGCCGATTTGGCATATTGTCCGACTATGTTTCAAGAGCGTATTGTGGGTGATACTATTCGGGTTCATATAGTTGGGGATAAAGTAGTATTGGCACTTAAAATACTCACCTATGAAGATCAAATCGATTCGCGCACCAATACTCAAGGTTTTGAATTCTATCAAATGTTGCCTGCGGAACAGAAAAAAATAGTTCAGGCCAATCGCTTTTTAGGACTGCACTATGCTACGTGGGATGTGATGATATCGGAACAGGGACAACATTATTATCTGGACTGTAATCCGGGTGGATACATTATGTGGATAGGTAAGCAATATAGTGACTTTGTATTGTCGCAGTTGGCTAATTACTTATCTGTATATGCCGAGAGCAAAAGTATTCAGAAGGCCAGCGATAGTGTTGAGTGTTATCCGAGTTAGCACCAGAAAACTCTTAAACTATGCATCTTGAATAATGCAACTTGAATATGCCATTTGAACATGCAACTTGAAATTGTTTACGGCGATCTTCTACAACAGGATGTTGAAGTTATAGTAAATGCCTGGAATCGCAATATTATTCCCTGGTGGTTGCTTATGCCCCAAGGTGTATCGGGTGCCATTAAGAAAAAGGGTGGTTACCAACCATTTAAAGAATTGGCAAAATATGGGGCTATTCCTTTAGGCGGAGCCGTGGAAACGTCGGCCGGAAGATTATCTTTTAAAGCCATAATTCATGTGGCAGGGATCAGTATGTTTTGGATCTCTTCCTATCGTTCAGTTACCCAATCGGTTAAAAATGCAATATTATTGGCTAAATCTAAAAACTATCAGTCCATTGCTTTTCCCTTAATTGGAGCAGGAACCGGAGGGTCGAAACAGGAAAAAGTATTAGATTGGATGCAAGAAGCATTAAATGAAATGGAATATGATGGTACCGTTAAAATTGTAATATTTAAAACCTAGGAAAATAAAAATGACCCGCTTATTTCTAAACGGGCCATTCAATTAGGCTTTTTTTAAGGCCTAATAGACCAACTAAAATTAGGAATTAATATTTACTGAGCCAATAGAAGTGTTATCGGATACATCACCACCAGTAGCAGCACCGGCGTTTTGTGCGGCGCTAGCATTACCGGCGTCACCGATTCCTGTTCCTTCGGCATAGGCATCTGCACCCCAGCCACCGGAAGCAAATCCTTCGCCTACGCCCGCAGCACTACCTGCATCTAATCCTGCACTACCAATCGCGTCACCACCTGACTTACCACTTTGGTTAAAACTTGCGTCTGAATTAATACCCATTGTATTTCCCCTTTTATGAATGTAAGTTTCTATTTAATTGAGTTACGAATTAATATTAACTGAGCCGATTGATGTATTATCTGAAACATCACCGCCTGTTGCTGCCCCCGCATTTTGTCCGGCATAACTGCTACCGCCTTCGCCGATGCCTGTACCAATTGGGTCTACGTTGAATACGGTACCGTTGCCGTGCCCGAAAGCATCACCAGTGCTCAATCCTGCAGCACCTGTAGCATCACCACCGGACTTTCCACTTTGGTTCATATCTAAATCGGTATTAACTCCCATGGTCCTGTCTCCTATGAATTGATGTTAACTGAGCCGATTGAAGTGTTGTCGGATACGTCACCGCCAGTCGCGGCACCTGCATTTTGTGCGGCGGATGCGTTACCTGCGTCACCAATACCGGTTCCAGCTGCAAAAGCGTCTGCTCCGAAGCCTCCAGATGCAAAACCTTCACCTATACCTGCACCTGAACCAGCATCCAGACCTGCACTACCCATTGCATCACCACCAGACTTGCCACTTTGGTTCATACTTAAATCGCTATCAATACCCATGACTCATTTCCTCATAAATTGTTTGATTCTAATTAATCCTAGTTGGTTTTCCTAAAAACACAAATTTAAGTATTCATTAATCTGAAAAATTACTTTAATTTGTGTTTTACCGGCTTTGGTTACCACATTTGCCTCGCCAGTGAGTTTATATTAACTAATACAAATTTAATATTATGATAACTAGGTCTCATATTTCACTTTAGATAGATTTCTTTTTGAACTTTTTTGGTTTACGGAAAAAAGAGTCAAACTTGATAGATGTGATTTTAATCATATCTATCAGACAGGTTAAATAAGATACAATTGTGTTTATTTTTGGGAAACAAAATTTAATGAAATTAAGACTATTACTATTAATATTATTTATTGGCGCCTACCTACCTGGGTATGCAAGTGAAACGTCCGGGATTGATCAACGAATTGGTCTTGGATTTACAGAACAGGAGAAAAAGGAGTTTTTAGCGGAAATGAGACAAATGCTGACTAGTATACAAGGTGTGATTTCCGCTATTGCTGTGGGTGATAGAGAAAAAATTATTGCTTCAGCTCGCTATTCTGGCAACCGAATGGCCCGACAAACCCCTGAGTCGATTAAACAAAAAACACCATCGGCATTTAAGGAAATTGGTGGTCCGACACATATGATGTTTGAAGAGTTGGTTATTCGTGCGGAAACCGACGATATGGAAAGTTTAACGGAGTTTACCGGCGAGTTGATGTTACAGTGTTTGGCTTGTCATTCTATGTTTAAGGTAGATTAAAATAAAAAAAGCCTAGAGTTCGAGAGAAATCTAGGCTTTTTAAAAAATGGCGTTAATAAAATTAGGAGTTTATATTAACAGAGCCAATTGAAGTATTATCAGAGACATCGCCACCGGTAGCCATTCCAGCATTTTGAGCGGCTGAAGCATTACCTGCATCACCAATACCGGTTCCAGCTGCAAAAGCATCCATTCCGGAAGCAAAAGCATCACCTACACCTGCAGCACTTCCTGCATCTAAACCGGCGCTACCAACTGCATCACCACCGGATTTACCACTTTGGTTAAAACTAGCATCTGTATTCGTACTCATTTATTTATCCTCGTTTGGAATTAAGCAGACTTACTTTATCTGCCAAAAAATTTCTCTAACTTCTTTGGTTTAACTTCTATGAATTGATGTTAACTGAACCAATAGAGGTATTGTCCGAAACATCACCACCGGTAGCCATACCCGCATTTTGTGCGGCATGTGCATTACCTGCATCACCAATTCCTGTTCCAGCGGCAAAAGCATCAGCACCAAATCCACCAGATGCAAAACCTTCACCTACACCTGCGCCTGAACCAGCGTCCAGACCTGCACTACCCATTGCATCACCACCGGACTTGCCACTTTGATTAAAACTTGCGTCTGAATTAATACTCATTGTTTTTCCCCTTTAAATAGAAACTTAAGTTATAGTGTAGTAAAAATTTACGAATTAATATTTACTGAGCCGATTGAAGTATTGTCTGATACATCTCCACCCGTTGCAGCTCCGGCATTTTGACCGGCATGACTATTACCGCCTTCACCAATACCAGTACCAATTGGGTCAACATTAAAAACTGTTCCCACACCCTGACCAAATGCGTCTCCGGTACTTAATCCTGCCGCACCTGTGGCGTCACCACCAGATTTTCCACTTTGATTCATTGCTAAATCACTATTAATACTCATCTCTTTATTCCTCTTGTTTTTTATTTTTTTTAAATCAGATTTTAAGTTTTGATAATTACCAGTTAATCAGGTTTTTTAGATTGTGTTTTAATCAAATAAAAAGCATTCTGTTTATGCTTTTCCCTTATTTACTTATAAGTTACCTTTTCCATGCCATTGAGTGTATAGTAGCTCTTCATCATTTAAAATAATGATAACTAGGTCTCACTTTCTAACATTAAATATACTTTTTAAGAACTTTTATGGAACATTGTAATTTTGTCTTTGTTTTGTTAAAAATAGCATGAAATAGAAAAAATGCAAAAATTTTGGGTGGGAGGAAATAAAAAGCCCGTGACCTACAATAGTAAGACACGGGCTAGGGAAAATTCTTAATGTCTGGTGTTAAGAATTGATATTCACTGAACCGATAGATGTATTATCGGAGACGTCTCCACCGGTAGCAGCACCGGCATTTTGAGAAGCATAAGCATTACCAGCATCACCAGAGCCATAACCTTCGGCATAAGCATTTGCGCCCCACCCACCGGATGCAAATCCTTCTCCAACACCTGCCGCGCTTCCTGCACTTAAACCTGCATTACCAACTGCATCACCACCGGACTTTGCACTTTGGCTGAAATCTAAATCGCTATTTCCTCTCATGACACATACCTCACATTAATCATCTAAAATATTTTAAGGGGTAAATTCTTTTCGGTGAACTTTTCCCTTGTCGTTGAGCTTATAGTAGTTCAATGAAATTTGAAATTATGATAACCAGGTCTCACTTTTAGTGGATAAAGTGAACTTTTGTGAAAATTGATATATAAAGCTGGTTTTTGCTCAATCTAAAGTTAAGATTGCCGATAGATAATACGATAGCTGTTGATTTCCTTAACTAGTTACTTAATTGGGTCTAGGTTAAGGTATGGATGTGTTATCTAACTAATTGAGTAATATGATTTTTTAATTTAATAGGAATCTATTTTTTAATGCCCCAGGATAAGGCTCATGTCGCTGCTATAAAGGTCGAACAGGCTTTGGTTGCACCTGTAAGACACCCCATAAAAGCTGCGCGTCTTTTATATAGTGCTCCCACCTACATTTTGCGTGGGCCTATATATCTGATCTTTGTCATTTTATTTGTCTCTTTAATTTATTCGTTCTGGGCCAAAAAAGATATGTTGGTAGTTGCTCCACTGATCCTGGAACGGGAATCGACCACTGTGGAAGCTATAGGGAGTGGCTTGGTACAAAATATTTTGGTCAGTAAAGATCAATTTGTTCGAGTGGGTGAACCCCTAATGGCGATCCAAGAACAAACCCGGATCAGTATGAATCCGGAGCAAGAGACGTTAAAGTCCAAGTTATACACCCTGCAAAAGGAATACGACAAAATTGATGATGAATATAATCACCAAATCAGTCAGATAGAGCTGGACCTAGGTAATCTTAGCTCTAATACCCAAGCCGATAGAATTGCTAAAGAAGGGCGCGTGGCTCAGATAAAGGCACAATTAAAAACGGCACAACGCTCCCAAATTACAGGTAACCGGGCACTTGGCACAGCGGTTAGGGCTGCTAAGGATTTAGAAAAGGATTATAAATTAGCCAAGAAACAGTTAGATCGTGCCAAAGTTTTGTTTGATAACCGGGATATGACTGCCACTCAATTTGAAGCCATAGAGAAAAAGGAACGCAAGGCATGGCGAACTGTTCTGGATGCCAAAACAAATATTCGCGACGCGGAGACCAAAATTAGTGATATTGAAACTCAGATCGCAGGAATTCGTGTTTCTCTGCATACTGCAGAAACACAATTACAGAGACTCTTGGATCTTTCCAATAAGGATAAGTTGGAACGCGAATTAAACCAGTTAAGAGAGCGCCAGAAACGTGATTTGACTCGTATTGCAGAACAGATGGCCGGAATCAATAAACGCATCAAGGAAAGTGAAAACTTGGTCGAGGGAGTTTCTTTTCAAGAAAATGTGACCAATTACAGTAGTAATTTTGCCGGCTTGATTACTGATATTCATGTACGTAAAGGTCAGCTCGTGGGACTGGGAGCACCTTTGGTCACCATCGTTAAGGAAAGCGCTCCATTAGAAGGGAGGATTTTGGTCCACAATCAGGATATCGGCCGTATCGAATGGGGACAACAGGTTCAAATTAAATATTTTGCCTACCCATACCAGGAATGGGGTATTAGAAAAGGAAAAATTTCGGCAATCTCCACCAAACCCAGCGGCATCAAAGGGCATGAATCCAAATATATTGTCCGAACGGCATTGTTTAATGAGAGTATCGTTAAAGCAGGAATACAACCGAGGTTATTGGAAATTGGTTTGGAAGGAATGGCCGAAATCAAAACAGGAGAAAAACGTATTATTGAGCTGTTATTTAGTCCCGTTTCGAAATTTTTTACCGATCCGGATGAGATCTAGGAACCGCTATGGATGCTAAGCAACAAGCCGTAAGAGAGCTGATGCAATCGCATGTAATGTTTTCCCAGCTGTCGGTAAAAGAAAAAGTTTTCCTGGCCAAATTAATTATGGTTAAGGTTTACGATAAGGATGATGTAATTGCCTTACAGGGTAATCCTATTAATGGATTTTATTACATCAATAGCGGTGAAGTACGTCTTAAACAAACTCGTGACAATAAGCGGGCCACTATCGGTTCCATCTCGTCGAAAGGAAGTTTTGGTGAACTTTCTCTGGTAAAAGACTGTTATTGGGAATACCAGATTGAGGCAGAAAGCAAAACTATTATGTTAATTTTGCCTGCAGAGCCGGTGCGCAGAGCCAATGCAAACTATCCCCATCTTGCTGAGATGATGAAAAAGCAGGTCGGTATGGTGGAGTTAATGCAGCGTTTACGCGGCATTCTGGCTAAATCCAAATACACCTCGCAGCAGTTTAATGCCATTGTCGAAAAAATCGGTATTAAACGCTTTGAACCGAACCAAATGGTCTTTAACCAGGGAGATAGTGATCAACGTCTCTATTATATCGAGCAAGGTTCGGTGGAGTTGCTATGGCGCTCCATAACCGATGAAAATATTGTCCTGGATAAGGTTGTAAAGGGAGAACTTCTGGGTGAAAACGGTGCCTTGTCTAATATTGGTGATGCCGGTAAACAGATAGTCTCGGCTCGTGCGGTAACACCTTTGACGGTGTTGGTTTTTTATAAACCGGAAGTGGATGCGATTTTAGATATTAATCCGGACTTGCACGAACAATTACGTCTGCGAGCCCAATCGTTGCGTGAACAACAGTTTCTGGAAACCAATGCTCGTCAAAAGGCTGAGGGAGCAGACTTACGGGTGCATTTGGCCGATGCAGTAACCGAGGATGAATATAAACAATCCATAGATAAGACGCAGATACGTAAATTCCCGGTCATTAATCAGCTTAATGAAAGTGATTGTGCTGCCAATTGTATTACTATGATCTGTCGCCATTTTGGTAAGGATTTTACGGCCGGACAGATTAAAGAACTCACCAACCTTAACAGTGCCAATGCCGATCCCAATCATATTGCCGCCGGTGCTGAGTCGTTGGGCTTTCAGACCAAGGCTTATGGGATCACCTATGAGCAATTACAAACCTTACCCTTACCGGGTATCATCGGTTGGGAAAATTACCATTATGCGGTGTTATATCGGATTACCAAAAAAGAGGTCTTTTTAGCCGATCCTGCCAAGGGATTGCTGCGTCTTCCCAAAGAGGAATTTATCCAGGGCTGGACTCAAGCCTTGATTAGTGGCGCGGAAACCAATCCGGACGCCGGGTTATTTATCGCCATCCAGCCAACGGTTAAATTTACCGAACGCGAAGCACCGAAAAAACCCATATACCACTTTATCAACTACCTACTACCGTTTAAAGTTTTATTCTTTGAAGCTTTTTTGGCAGCGCTAACGATTAACCTATTGGGTTTGGCATCCCCCATTTTTATCCAGACTATTGTAGATACGGTGGTAGTACATCATGATGTCAGTTTATTAAATATGATGTTGGCAGGAATGGTGCTGGTAGCAATCTTTAAGACCCTCAGTGTCACCGCACAAAGCCTTCTTTTAGCCCATACCACGGCCCGGATCGATATGAAGATGATGTCTGAATTCTATCGACACATCCTTGATCTCCCTATGGGGTTCTTTTTGACTCGAAATAAGGGGGAAATCCTGGCCAGATTTGGAGAGAATGCAAAAATCCGCGCTATTATTGCCGGTTCCAGTATTACCGTAGTATTAAATACCTTAATGATTTTCCTCTATTTCATGGTTATGTTTGCCTACAACACGACTTTGACCATTGTAGTGATGTTTTATATTCCTCTGTATATTGCCATTATTTGGTATTACACTCCGCGAATTAAGGCCATAGCTCAAGAACGTTTTGTAACCAACTCTCAATCTCAAGCCCATTTAATTGAGTCTTTAAACGGAATCGAGTCGATTAAGGCGACGGCTAATGAATATATGGCACGTGCGCGATGGGAAGAGAGTTTTGTGGAAAATGTTAATAAAGGTTATACCCAGCAAAAGCTTAACCTTATGTCGATGAACCTTAATCAGTTGGTTAGTATGGCTTCTACAGTAACCATTCTGTGGATAGGTGCCAATCAGGTTATTGCCAATCAGATGACCATTGGTGAGTTGATGGGCTTTAATATGTTAGTGGGACTGGTGATGGGGCCGGTTATGCAAATGGTTGGCCTGTGGAATAATATTCAGGAAGTCCGTATTGCCATTGAGCGAGTCAGCGATATTTTAAATGTTGAACCAGAGCAAAAGCCACCGGAAAGTGGGCAAGATATGCCGATTACCCTCGATGAAGTCGAAGGGCGTATTGAATTTAAAAATGTTGATTTTAGCTATGTCGCCAATAATAAAGAAAATAGGGTGATGAAAGAGTTTGATCTGGTTATCGAAACGGGGATGCGAGTCGCTTTCGTGGGGGCAAGTGGCTGTGGTAAAAGTACCATTGCCAAAATGATTTTGGGATTTAATCGACCTAACGCAGGGGAATGTACCATTGATGGAAAAGATATCACTGCGATTGATACCAAATCATTACGTCAGAATATTGGTGTTGTCCTACAAGATAGTTTTATTTTTTCCGGTTCGGTGGCAGAAAATATTGCCTTAGGTGATCCTCAGCCTGATTTGGCTGCGGTCAAAGAAGCCGCTCAATTGTCCGGAGCGCATGAATTTATTGTGAATTATCCATTGGGTTATCAGACTGGGATTGGTGAAAAAGGCTTGGGTATTTCTGGTGGACAAAGACAGCGTATTTGTATTGCCAGGGCATTGTATTTTAAGCCAAAAATTTTAATTTTTGATGAGGCCACCAGTGCTTTAGATAATGAATCAGAAAAACGGATTCAACAGAATATGCATCAGATCCTGGCTGGTAAAACGTCGATAACGATTGCCCATCGACTCAGTACCATAACTCCTAGTGATATGATCTGTTTTATTCAAGATGGAAAAGTGCTTGAAAAAGGAACTCATGAAGAACTAATTAATCCTGAATATATTAAAAACAATAATTATCAAGGAGCTTATTACTCACTCGCCAAAGATCAATTCGATTTACCGCCGTTAGAACAATTAGTAAAGCCGCAAGCTGAATCAGAAACGGCAGCTGAATCTTAAACTTATTTGTATTGTCAGAATAGATATATCGTTGAACGCGAAGTCGAGTCAAAAAGTGATTTGAGTCGTGTCGTAATTTTTCTTAAAACAATCCATATTCTTTGGATAATTCTGATAAAATAAGCCTTTTATTTTTTAACTTTCAACTTTATGGCATTAAACTTCGAGCAATTTGGCATTTCGTTTAGGACTCCTCGGTGATAGAAGAGAACGATTCTACGGTTTTTCTCAGTGGGGCTGAGCTGGATAAGATGACCTCGACAAAAGCTAGCCAACCTCCGCACGCCTCATTGATATGCCTGGATGATTCCCAATTAGAAGCGGAACAGATAGGTTTGATCTTGGAGTTGAAAGATAAGCCCCTTTTGATTGGACGTGGCAAAGATTGTTCTGGACATTTGGCCAGTTCACAGGTTTCTCGTAAACATGCCAAAATATACCCACAATCGAGGCAATGGATAGTTGAAGATTTAGGTAGTACCAATGGCGTAACCGTTAATGGTGAGCGTATCAAGAAACAGGTATTGCAACCCAATGACGAAGTCAGTTTTGGAACCATTCCTTTTTCCTATATTCAGGAGGGGGAGGACGATCCGGACAAAACCGTTATGGGACCAGTTTCGGGTAGTAAAAGTGACGATGAGAGTGGTAGTGAAACCATTCTGTTTACTAAAAACGAAGCCTATGATCTGCTGATAGATGTTCAGGAAGAGAAGACCAAGTTTGATGGAAAATTGGATGAAACTATTGCACCTCGGGTAAAGCAAACCGCAACTATTGTTACGCCTCCGGCTAAAAGTAATAAAATCGTTTGGATAGTGGTGCTTGTCGTCATACTAACTAATATCGGTATCGGTGGTTTCTTCTATTTCGACCATAAAAAAGAACAACAGACCATTAACCGAAATGCCAAAGCGGTTAAGCAATTCATTCACAATAATGAAGCTGACCGATCTTCTCGTCCCGATGTTAATAAGGAGTTGGAAACTTTAAAAGAGATCTTGGCCGATTTAAAAGTTTCTTATCAGATCTATCCTGATGCAGAAAAGTTAAGTTTATTAGAAGCTAAAATTCGTTTTTTAATTTTTGAACGAAAGTTCAAATCACTCATCAAAAAAAATAGAATTGGTAAAACTGCACAATTGACAAAGAGTATGCGCAAGACGCTGAAAAAACTTCAGAAAAGAGTTGCCGATGACTCCAAAGCCTATAAAGGAATTAGCGAAATTGCCGATTTATTAGATATTGCGGATATTATTGTTAAGTTTAAGGATTTTCAGGCTCAGTATCCTGACGCCAGTAGAAGTAGTCGTTATCGACCCAGTTCTTATCAACTGCAAGAGCTTAAGCGTGAGAAGCGTCAATATGTTAAGCTCAGAAAAGCAAAAAATACTTTATTGTCTACGCAATATCCGTATTTTAAAGCACTGGTGATAAAGACTTATAAGGATTTTAATTTAATCTATGAATGGGAAAGGGTACTCTAGAGAGAATATGACAATTGCGGCTTTTATTGCCGCGTTGCCTCTCCCTGACTCGATTTTGTTCGCTTTAAACAAGTATCAAATACTATTGATACTCTTGCTTCTATTCCCGAATATTGTTTTGGCTCAATACTCCCATATCGTTCAGCCTAAAGAAACACTATTTACCATTGCTAAAAAGTACTCCCTCAATCACCTTACCTTGGCGCAAAGCAACCAACTGGATAGCAATTATACCCTTGAAAAAAATCAGGTCATCTTTTTAAAACGTAAAGCATCCCGGCTAAAGCAACATATGGTGCGTAAAGGGGATACCCTTTATGCTATTTCCAAAGCCTACAACTATCCACTAGCCAGTTTGGCCTCCTTTAATGGAGTGGATAGTCAATACAATCTTAAAAAAGGTCAGATCATTAAGTTTCCAGATAAAAATCAAAGATCTGTCAAAAAAACTCCCCAACAAACAGTTGAAGATGGCGCTGCTAATAAAAAACAATCGTTTAAAATTGAAGATAAAACAACTAAACAAACCGCCAAAGAAACTCAGCAAAAAAATAAACGCCGTTATATTCCACCGGTCATTGAACTGTCAGAGTATCAACAACCGGTAAAGAAAAAAGAAAAGCGACAGCAAAGTAAAGTCGTTGAAAAAAAAGAAATAAAGCGTGCTCAAAAAACTTTAGTTAAAACTGAAGCCAAACTAGTAGAAGAAAAAGCTTCTGTCAGCAAGAAAGCGGTTCTGATGGGAAAAGAGCCCTCAGCTCAAAAAAAAGCCTCAGCTCAAAAAAAAACCTCAGCTCAAAAAAAAGCCTCAGCTCAAAAAAAAGCTTCAGCGCATAAAAAGCCTTTAGCTCATAAAAAAGCGGTAAAAAAGGCCGAACCAACCGATAATAAAACGCTGTTAGCAGCCGCCGATAAACTTTCACCAAAAACAGAAATAACTCATTCTGAGAAAGTAAAAACAGTTGAACCTGCGACTATTATTCCTAAACAACCCAAACCTAACCAAGTTGAAACCCATATTCTGGCACCGCAAAGTACTAAAGAGTTTGTCAAACTGATCCGTGCCGCAAAGCAAGATGTGATTAGTGGCGCTCGTTTTATTCTTGGAAAAAAACAGCTTAAGGTTTTGTCACTTCAACAGAGCTTGGCTATGGGAGCGCAGAAAAGTTTAACTATCCAACAGCAACAAGAGCAGACTATGGCGGCTGAACATGCATTAACGGCTTCGGAAGCTTTATTGGACCCTACCTTAAATATGGCATTGACCTATAGTCGCAGTCGTCAATTTAGTCGTAGTGAATTTTTTACCCGTGAACGTCAGGTGCAGACCGATACTTATATTGTGCCGGATGCTTTAGACCGTTTTGAACAGGCCTTGAAAGATAATTTCCAGCAGCGTTTAAAGGCTTCCGGATTCAGTTCCGAACAGGCTGAGGTCATTGTTAGCGATGTATTTGCCAGTCAAGCTTGGCAAACTATATATGGTGCCGATAAAGATCCGCTGGCAGGGAGTTTCCGTTTTGAAGTGGAGCAGATTCTGCGTAATGAAGTATTCGGCACTGATCCCGGCTTATTGACTCAGGATATTTTTGAAGAAACCATTACTCCGGCTTATGAACAGTTTACAATAGAAATTCAGGAAGCCAATATCTTTCCGGACTTTTACCATGAAAATGGTTTTAATCTTGCCTACTATGGACAGCGTAATGATGAACAACGCCTGGATGATAGTTCTTCATTTTTATACGATATTGAAGGGGCCGCCCTTAGTAGTGCAGTTGTTTATGACAAAACTACGGTATTTGATGATGAGGTATTGGAAATTGAGGGCATAGAGATCCCCACCATTATTATCGATAATGCTATAGTTGGTGGTGATGGTAATTGTATTGCCAGAGAGGGTAAGGTTTTTATTCGCAATGAGGAAAATACACGTTGGATAGCCGCCGATCCGGAGGATGATCTGGCCTATATCAAATCGTATTGCGGTTATAGTCGTAGTAATTATCGCCGTGAGGAATTTGCCGCCGTTGATAGTCCCTATGCGGAAAGCTACGATTTGAACTTAGAACTGGAGAAAGATTTTTGGTGGGGTTCTCAACTAAAACTCAGTGCTGACACTCATAAAGCACGTCCCGGCTTAAATCTGGGTAATCTGTTTAGCGCTTTAAGTGCTGATTCTCCTTTTTGTCTTGGCGATAGTGATCCCACTTGTCTACCGGGAACCTTTCAATGGTATTCCAATTTAAAACTGGAATTGAATACACCACTTCCCTATAGCAAAAACTTTGGTAGTGACGGTAATCGGACTGCGGTGGATATCCAACTCAGCCAATCCAATTTAGAAGCTCAAAAAGATGCTTTGCAGCAAACTAATAACACGGTTTTGTCGACCATCTCCGCCGCCTATTGGAGCCTGACCAAGGCTTTGGGAGAGGTGCAAATAGCCCAAAAACAAATCGATATTTTGCAAAAAATGAAGGAAAATATCAGCCGTCAATATCAGCAACGGGAAGTCACCGAGTACAATTATAATCAAATTCTAAGCGCTTACGAAAATGCCTTGATTCAAAATGAACTGGCCTGGAACAACTATCTACTAGCCTCCAATCAACTAGCAGAACAGCTCAATTTATCACCGGAATTAGTCTTAGTACCCGATTTAACCGAAGAGCATTTATTGCAGCCACTTAATTCCACCGAATTGTCTGAGGCAGTGGATTATGCCCTGGAATATCATCCGCAACGGCAATTTTTCCAGCAAAAATTATTCGACAAAAGGTTGGAATTGCGTTTTTATGAAAATCAAAACAAGCCTGATATTAGTTTAGATCTAGTGCAGCAATATAATCAGGATAATACGGTAATGGGCTATGATAGTTTCTCCGAATCCGTTAATAATCTGTTTAGCCCGGATATTAAGGACTTTTATATTGGTATCAACTACTCTTATCCCATTGGTAATCGTGCTAATAAGGCTGCTTTAAGCAAGGCAAGATTTGCCAAACATCAGGCCCAACTGGCTCTGGATAATAACGATTTAGAATTAAAAGTTAAAATTAGAGATAGTATTAACGACTTAAACAATGCAATGGCTCGCTTCCAGCTTTCCAGTCGGCAGCTAGAGGTTTCTCGAGAAAGTTATGAGAAGGTGGAAAAATACAGTACTCAAAAACAGGCTAGTGAGTTCGAACGGCTGCAGTCGTTGCAAACCCTGTTAAGTGCACAACAAAATTATATCGATGATTATATTGATCGTCATTTGGCTCTGACTCAACTCAAGGCAGCGAAAGGTGAATATGCGTGTTATAACCAAAGTTGCTAGCAATTTAACCGGCAACAAATATCTTAAATCGCTCTGTGGTGTATTGGTACTGTTATTGTCGCTACAGCTTAGTCATGCTGATGATCATGTTTTATCTGAAAAATCTGCATATAATAACCAAGAATTTAAACAGCTATTGAAGCAATGGTTACCAGGAAAGGTTACAGATTCCAAGTGGCGTGATATTAGTCCCTATCAAGCTGCCTTGGCAGCCATCGAAACAAACTTGACCGTTCAACAGGCTCGTGTGGATGCGGAAATCAAACATGCTGCCATAGCCGAGGCTAGGGCCATTTTTGATCCACAGTTTTCTATTGCTTTGGGATATAGTAGAACGGAACGTAGCGATCGGGTAGAAACTCTAGATCGATACAAACGGGAAACCATTGCCATAGAGCAAGGTGATCCATTGCCGCAAATAGATAGTGAAGGTAATCTTGTATTATGTGATATTCCCGGTGGCTGCGTGCAAAGTGATGGCTCGTTAATATCTTTCGGTGAACGGATACCTTTGGAAGATGGTACTATCTTGTGCACCGAGCGCTTGGCCGATGAAGATGGGCAGTGTCATATGTCGGCAATTCCAGATAATGATTTTACCAAATATGTCATGCTGGACGCCCATCGCGACGCCGGTTTCTATCCCTCTTCGCCTATTAATGCCAGTCGCTCGTTTTTAACCGGTGATTCCGTTGATAATGTAGTTGATATCGGTATTCAGCAAAACCTGCCTTGGGGCGGTAGCCTGAGTTTACTGTTTTCCGTTAACAAGAAGGATGCCTACTGGGAAAATAATAATAATGATTTTTCAGATTTACGGGATATATACCATGATAATCAATCGCTTGCTACTTTCGGTAACTATAATCGTCCCTGGGCCAGTTCGTTAACTTTATCGGCATCTTTGCCTTTACCGAAAACTCAGGATTTCGGTGCTCATAACCAATTTGATACCACCATAAAAAGGGCTTTATTACAAGACCAACAGGGACAAAGTGAAGTAAAACGGATAATTAATCAAACGCTTTTAAGTGTCGCACAAAGCTATTGGGAATTAGTTGCTGCAAAGCATGAATTGATATTGCTAATGGAAAATCTACAGCAATTGAAAAATTTGCAAGATAATACTTCGCGAATGTACGATCAAAGAGCATTGACTCGCTATGATAAAGAACAAATAGATACTGAGTTTAAACAAGTCCGTTTGCAAACCCAACAGGTCTATCAGCGTTTTTATAGTGCCGCTATACAGTTGCGTCGATTGATGGGAGATAGGGGAGCATTGGCTTTACCCGTCGATTATAATCAAGAACAGCAACAATCCATTGCCGATGACTTTACACAATTAGTAAACCTGGCAAATGATCATAATCCGGATATTGAAGTGCAACAGTTCAATATTGATTTAGCTGATTTAAGTATGAAATTTAGTGAAAATCAGGCCCGTCCTAATATCGATTTTAATATTGCCATAACGGCAGGGCAGACCAATTCACCTTTTGGATATGAATCTCTCTCAGATTCTCTTTCTAATGTAGGTTCTCCCGATACTATCGTGCAACAAGCACAATTAAGTTATAGCTATCCTATTGCCAATCGGCGTGTAAAGGCCAACCTTAAACAAGCCGCCAGTGCCTTACGTGCACAGGAATTAGCCATGCAACAACAACGTACTTCGGCGGCTTATGGTATTGAAAATGCCCTAATCGCACTGGAAAGTTCTCGGTTAAGTACAAAAATTGCTCGCCGACACAGTGATTTGGCTCGAAAAACCTTAGAAAAAGCTGTCAAACAACAGGAAATTCGCGAGGTGACAGAATACGAAATTGTGGATAAAAATCAGGAAGTCCTAAATGCCGAACGGCAATTAGTTTCTGCGCAAAAACGCTTTAAACAGGCCCAAGCTATTTTATTAGCACAATTAGGACTATTGCCGGCACATTACGCCGAACATACTCAAAATAATGCTTTTGATAGCTACCGAATTAATTATCTGAAAGCTTATCGACAACTCTTCTATTTTATCGAACCGGAGCAAAAATTATGAATAAAGTAGTAATTATCACTCTGGTAAGTATGTGTTTCACAACAGCTTTACTAGCGGAAAAACAATCGGAATTAGATGCCAAGGATAATTTAATCGCTCAAACTGTTTCGCTAGCTGATATTAGCGATCAAGATTTAACCGAAAAAGAACGTCGTTTTGTCGCCTTAGTAGAAGATACCGGCGTTACTCATGGTCAGATGTTGTCTTTGCAAGAATCTATTTTAAAAGGATTGAAAAATAATCTTTCTTTGAAATCACAAGGCTTGCAGTACGACTTGGTTGACCAGGCATTAAAAGAAGTGTCGGCCGTTTTTGATCCGGTCTTGCAGGTGACTGCAAGCTATAACGATAATGAAACTATTGAACGAAAATATATTGGAACGGTAAAACGTAGTGGTTTTCGAATTGTTCCCGACGATATGAATCCCTTTGAAATCCCTAAAGATGAGGAATTTGAAGAGCTTGATGGACAACCTATTGCCGAGTCCGATGATAATCAGCCCAAGGTGATCGAGGTATTATTCAATAAGGTAACAGCTGGTATTGAGCGAGGGTATGAGATTGAAGCCAGTAAAAAACAAACAAATCCTAACGAAACGAATACTTATACCCTGAGTGTTTCTCAGACTTTGCCATGGGGAGGAGAATTATCTTTGGCCACCTCCAACCGTGAACATGATATCTATTATCGTAAAGATTTTCACTGGGATAGATCCTGGACTTCCAACTTTACCTTTAGCATCGAAAGTGCCTTACCGTTTAGTAAAAATTTTGCTGGCGGATACGATAAGCAACTTGCAATTCAGTTAGCTGAAGTGGATAAAAATAGTGAGTATTGGCAGGTTAAAAATGCTATAAACGAACTCGTCGCACAAATCGATACCGCCTATTGGGACTTGGTCTTGAGTTACGAACAATTACTAATCAGCCGTGACAATCTACAATTATTGGAAAAACAATTTCAGCATGTACAGCTTTTGTATCAACAGTTTATGGTAACCCAATATGATCTCAAACAGATTGAGGCGGAACTGGCCAGTGCTGAAGTATCTCAACAAACTGCCATCGGTGCCGTGTTATCTGCTTCTATGCAGTTAAAGCAGCTGATAAATAGTGATATTAAAAGTGACGAGCAACTTTTTATTCCCTATGGGTATGATGCAATTTTAAAGCAATCTCTAGAGGAAAATCAGCAGCGTGATACGCTTTTGGCCAATAGCCAAGAGTACCATCCACAAATTCATATGCAAAAGCTGTCCCGAGTTGGTAACCGAGTCCGTAGGGATTATGCCAAATATCAGACCCGTCCCGATCTAACTGTAAGAGCAGAATTATCCAACCAACAGGATAATTCCGAACTGGGCTATAAAGGTTTGAGTGACTCCTTCCAAGCCATGAACCAACCCGACATTAAATCCCAAAGCTATCAATTAAGTTACCAATATCCACTATTTAATCGAGCTGTTAAATCGCGCTTACAACAAGCTCAACTTACCCTGGATAAAAATTCTTTGGCTCTGGAAGATATTGAAAATCAGTTGGAACTGCAGATTGACGAAGCCTTATTAGTTCTAAATGGTTCTCTTGAAGAAATGAAACTTGCAGAACAGATTCGAGAACTCAGTGAATTGGCCCTAGAGCAATTAGAACGTAAGCGCAGTATCGGTGGCGATTACAAAGAGGTGGAATGGCTACTCAATCAACGCAAATTGAATCAGGCAAAATTACAATATCTATCGGCAATAATTAATGTGCAAAAGTCACTGACTACACTATTGCAGTCTCAGGGACTTTTGGCTCATCAACAATTACAAAATCTCCCGGATTTTGATCGCTATCGGGTGGTAGAATTGGATAAAAATAATAAGTTAAGGTTTTTTATCCCGCTTTGGTTTAAAGAGTAGTCATCGCAACATATTTTTAAAATAATACGGTATTGGATATATTTGGCATCGCCCATTTTTTGATGTACCTTGTAACGGTATTGTTACCATTGACATATTCAAGGTGATTTTGTTAAATGGATTCGATTTTTGACCATGTAGACGCTGGGCTGACCTGTGACTGAAACCAATTATATTATCGACATTCTCATTCTTTTGACAGCGGCTGTCGTTACAGTGCCTCTGTTTCATCGATTCGGACTTGGTGGTGTACTGGGGTTCCTAGTGGCCGGCACTCTGGTGGGACCCTGGGGAATGGGGTTGATTGTCGCGGTGGACGAGATACGACATCTTGCGGAGTTTGGCGTCATCTTCCTGCTGTTTATTATCGGTATAGAGTTGAAACCGTCCCGGCTGTGGGTCATGAGGCGTAGCGTGTTTGGTCTTGGTACCGCTCAGGTGCTCGCCACAGGTACAGCCATCACCCTGATAGCCTTGGTGCTAGAGATGTCGACTCGTTCTGCCTTGATTGTGGGTTTCGGACTGGCACTCTCATCGACCGCTTTCGGTTTGCAGGTACTGGCAGATAAGGGCGAGCTCGGAACAACATACGGCCGCTCCGCATTTGCCATTCTGCTCTTGCAGGATCTGGCCATCGTACCCCTGATTGCACTACTGCCAATGCTCGCGAGGCAGGATATGACCATCACCCAGGACGTGGAACTGGCTGCTTTGGAATCGGTGCTGATAATTGTCGGGGTATTCGTTCTGGGGCGCATCTTCTTGCATCCCATACTCCAGCTTGTTGCCAAAAACCGGCGCAATCCCGAGATATTTACTGCCACCGGAATCCTGTTGGTGCTTGGTGCTGCATGGCTTACGGACTGGGCCGGACTTTCCATGGCCCTCGGAGCCTTTCTCGGTGGCCTGCTCTTGGCAGATTCCCGCTACCGCCATCAAATCATGGCCGACATTCAGCCTTTCCGCGGTTTGCTGCTTGGGCTATTCTTCATGAGTGTAGGCATGTCCATTAATTTTGGTCTCCTCAGTCAACAGGGCTTTCTGATGGTGGGGCTTGTTGGGGGACTGTTGCTTCTTAAAGCAGGAATTCTGTGGGTATTGTGCAGAATTACGGGACGTTCTCATTCCGAATCCGTACATGTCGCACTACTGCTCTCCCAAGCAGGGGAATTCGGCTTTATCTTGTTTGGGCTAGCCAATATGCTTGGTGTCATAGACGGGGAACTCTACCAACTGTTGTTACTCACCATCGCCCTGAGCATGTCGGCAACGCCCCTTTTGGTAAAATTGAGTCCTTGGCTTGGGCGGGCTCTTGCGAGTACTCCTTCGGTCATGTCCCATACAACCAAGCCTATCCCGGCTTCGAGAAACCATGTCATCATAGCGGGTTTCGGTCGGTTCGGGAATTATCTGGCCCGCAATCTATCAAAGGCTAAAGTTCCCTATCTGGTGCTGGAGATCAATTCGGTACGGGTAACCAGGGGCCAGACTCTGGATTATCCGGTATACTACGGAGATGCTAGTCACATCGAGGTACTACGCTCTGCAGGTGCGGCTAACGCCTCGATGATAGTCTTTGCCATGGACCACATGGAGAGCATCGGGCAGTCGGTGGTCAAAGTGCGTGAAGTCTTTCCCGACCTGCCTGTGTATGCCCGAGCCTGGGATATCAGGATGGCCCAGAAGCTGCTTTCTCTAGGTGTTACTTACACATTTCCTGAAACTATAGCGACCAGTTTACAGCTCACTCGTGACGTATTGCATGCTTCGGGCGTCTCTTCGGAAGTTACGACACGGTTAATCGACGAGAACCACCCTGGAGAATGGCATAAAATTCCCAAGCCCACAACAATCGACAAGAAAACGAGCTACAAGGATATACTGCTGGTTCTGACGCCGGGTGTTGATGAGACAGCCATCTTGGGGTATGCATCAGCCCTGGCAGAAGATAGCCAGGCAACCCTTACGGTGGTAGAAGTACTTGCCGAGTCCTCAACCGGTGCCGAGCAGGGGGTATCTTCCCCGGATGAATTAGAAGAGCAGATGATAGAAAACCGACGCAGACGACTTGAGGGACTCGTGGTCCGGTTGCACGTTGGCCTTGATGTTCAAACCAAAGTGCTGGCCGGCAAGCCGCATGAGGAAATTGCCCGGGAAGTCATTTCCAATAGTCGGGATCTGGTGCTGAAGGCAGTGGAAGGTGGACATGGACTGAGACAACGCCTTTTCGGCGACAACGACTCACGTTTGTTAAAAACCTGCCCCTGCCCGGTTTTGCTTGTCCGCTCCATTCCCCCCAAACCCTACCGACATAGGCGTATCTGTGCCGGCGTTTATCAAGATGAAAACCCGGGTGGTCATCGGGACGACAGGTATGCCATAAACCACAAAATCCTGGAACATGCGACTTGGCTGGCAACCGCACAGTTTGCCGAACTGCACATAATTCACGCCTGGGAAGCCTATGGAGAGCAACACCTGAGAAGTGGACGTTCACCTTTACACTTTGACGCAGACAACTATGTTGAACGTGAGGAAAAAAGAAATAAGGAAGCGTTGAATCAATGCCTTTCCGAATTGCATGATTCTATGGCAAGCGATGTGTTACCCGCATTCAATCCGGTGTGTCATATGGCAAAGGGGAACCATCGGGATGAAATTGTCCGGCTCGCTGTCGGTATAGAAGCAGACCTGGTCGTAGTAGGCGACTTGGCACATTCGGGAATCACCAGTTTGATCGTCGAAAGCACTGCTATGACCATCAGCAAACACTTGAACTGCTCGGTGCTCTTTATAAAGCCAAAGGAGTTCGTTACACCTGTAGTTGTGGAAGAACTGTAGCCATCATATGTATTCTAGCATGTCTCTAATCTTCGCTATATCACCACCACCGTTGGTGATTTTAATTCGTAGATTAGTTACCAAAAGCAACCATATTGAGTATTCTGAAGGCATAAATTATTTGTTTTAGAATGGCTGCTTTTGAATAAGTCTGTCAGATGAGATCGTAACTATATTTTCAAAAGATATATTTTCAAAAGATATATTTTCAAAAGAGGCAGATTGAATTTAAATTTCTACAGGTTAGATCAAAATCGGATAACTTAGTTTATCTGTTTGTGCTAAAAACTATCTCATCTAATGCGGATAACTTTCTGTTTTTCTATTACTTATCCACTGTCAAGAAAAAATCGAAAAAATTGCTATATTAGTTGCACATTATATAGGCTAGGTGTCAACTATCAAATTCACAAAAGTATTTAACTTGTTGTAATTAAACGACTTAAATTTCAGTTAAAGTAAATTGTTTAATTTGTAACCAATCTGTAATAAAGCAAATAATAACGCCGTTGATAGAATGGTTAATTAAGTTATGCACAAAGTTATCCACAGTTTCTGTGGATAGAAATTTTGTCGATAGGAATGCTTATAGAATTAAAGAAGCCCCAATAATCATGTCGTATTATAGGGGCTTTTTTAGGGTGTTAATTAATTTAAGAGTTAATATTGACTGAACCGATAGAAGTATTATCGGAAACATCACCACCGGTTGCTCTACCGGCATTTTGAGCGGCATGGGCAGAACCGGCATCACCGATACCAGTTCCTGCCGCAAATGCATCAGCACCCCAGCCCCCAGAAGCAAAACCTTCGCCGACACCGGATGCACAACCGGCATCTAAACCTGCACTACCAACTGCGTCACCACCAGACTTGCCACTTTGGTTCATGCTTAAATCAGTACCTGTATTCATGGTTATATCCTCAAAGGTAAAATGTTGTTGTTTTCGAGTTATGTTTTTTTATAGCCGTTGAAAGTATATTATTCGATGGTCAGTTAAAAAAATGATAACCAGGTCTCAATTCTCGGTTGTTTTATCTTTTCCTTATAATTTGATTTGTTATCTGCTTAGCCTGTATCTTCTGCATCGAATTATAATGGTCAAAAATTAGCCTTGAATTAATTCTTTCCTGCACCCATCACTAACTAAAAATAACCCAGGTAGCATCATGAAAATAGCAATTATTAGTGGAAGTCATCGAGAAAATTCTCAAAGTTTAAAAGTGTCTCAATATATTCAGCAAAACTTGCAACAGGATTTGGGAATAGATACCTGGTTATATAGCCTGGAAAATAATCCTTTACCGTTGTGGGACGAAGGAATTTGGAATGGCGAACAAAAATGGTTGGATATTTTAACTCCTCTAAAAGAAGAACTAAAAAGTTGTGATGGCTTCGTGGTGGTTACCCCGGAATGGCATGGTCAAGTACCGGCCGGATTAAAAAACTTTTTCCTGATTTTCGGCAAAGATGTATTGGGTCATAAACCGGCTCTGATTGTCTCGGTGTCGGCGGGAACCGGTGGTGCCTATCCGGTTGCCGAATTACGCATGAGTAGTTATAAAAACAGCCGTATCTGTTATATCCCCGAGCATGTCATTATTCGTAATGTCGAAACCGTTTTAAATGCGGAAGGAGAGGAAAATGATAAACGCTCCGATCCCTATATTCGGGAGCGTCTAGCCTGGTCTTTGGATATTTTAAAAGAGTATGCAATAGCCTTAAAGCCTATTCGGGAAAGTGGAATGACTGAGAATAAGAAGTTCGGCAATGGAATGTAAATTATTTCGCTGCATACCGAGAACTCCACCACATTTAACCTTCATATACTGTTGGTGAGTAAGGGATTGCTCAGTATCCACTATACCTAAAATAAACCGACTGTTTTTTTCGATGCTATTGACCAGTGCATGACAACTTTTTATCTGCTCAGCCGGATGATAGCAATGTATTTTTCCGGCTATTGAATGAATTTCTATCTTAAGGTTCCTTAAGAAAATCAGCCCTTACAAAAAAACGTTTATTGGGATCGGCTTGCACTCCTTTTAAGGGATAGCATGTGATTAACCCCAATTTGGGTTTGTCACTGTTTAAAGCAATTGCTTGTTGCTCGGTATTAACCACTTCCATTGATGCCACTTTAAAAACATAATCTTTACCATCGGCCCGTTCGATATAGATTAAATCATCGCTTTTTAGCTGGTCCAAATTTTGAAAGTGGGTATCGCGATGGGCGCTGATCAGGCTATTACCAAAGCCTCCCGGACTGACGCTGCCGCTAATATGGCCGGGTGCAAAAGCCAGGCTGCGACCACTGCTTCCTGAGAGAATAATCACCTCCATATTTATACTGGGTATGGCCATTTTGGCAATGGGAAAAGTATCGGCCCAAGGCCAGGGTGGTATCGGCTTATTGTTCAGTCGACTCTCTTGCCAGGCAGTTTCCAATAAATACTGGGCTAACTTGGCTTTGGCGGGGATATATAAAGCTCCCATTAAAAATACCACTCCTATCACTGTGCTAAAACAGATCAGCCAGGAGATTTTTTTAAATTTCTTATTCATGCCGGCACTCCTTCTGTTTAACAGTCTGTTTGAGAGTGCTCTGAAAAACGTCGCCATACCCATAGTAAGAATGCAAAGACTAAGAAGCTTATTCCTAACCTTTCTAACCAAGGAGCAACGGTGGCGGTTTTGGGATAGCTTGCAAGTACATTACCGGTCCAACCATGTGGCATATTTTGTGATACCTTTCTTGGTTTTGCTTTTATGTTGGGAGAGGTGGCCGGCTGCTTGGAGACGGCCACAAATGCGGTAAATTGAGAAATAATATGATGTTTAATGGATAGGTCGATAATCTCCTGTTTTAAGGTTTTTTTTTTATCGGCTAGTAAGTTAGCGGAATTCATTGCTTTACTATTGCGATAGTCATCCATTAAGGCATCGATCTTATTGCGCGCCCATAATCTGGAGACACCGGGATGAGGATTTTTACTGTCCCAATTTAGCTTGCTTCTCCATAGTGTTGAACCACTTTGTCCCTCAAATACAACTGTTTGCTTACTGTTTTCGGCTAAACCTGTGGTGGAAACTTTTGCCGTTACCATTAAGGGATGGCCCATATAGAGATCACTGAGTTTATGAGGATAGACTTCAATATTGTCGAAATTCTTCGGCCAGGTAATTTTTAATTTCGTGAGTAGGGGGCTTTGTAGTTTTTTGAATAGTTCTTGCATTTTGCTTTCAACTTCGGAGAGGTTCGAAATATAGGTAAAATTTCCGCGTCCAAATTCGGCCGCTTTTCGCATAAAAAAGCTATTGGGGGCTGTTCCTATGCCGACGGTGAATAAACGACTGGGACCCAGATCGTTTTCGATAATAGAAAACAATTGATCTTCATTGGAGATACTTCCGTCGGTAATAAAAATGACTTGGCGGAGTTGTTTACGTTGGCTTTTGGGAGTCATTTTTTCAGAGGTTAGTGCTGAGCGCATCACTTTTGCCATTTCGGTACCACCGTCGGCACTTAGATTTTGCACATAGTTGACCGCTTTAAAAATATTATTGGGATTAACCGGTACGGCAATGGGGAATAGATACTCATAATGGTTATTAAATTGTATCAGATTAAAGCTATCGCCGGGATTCATTTGATTTAATAGATTAATAACAGCTTGTTTGGCTTGTTGAATGGAAATGCCGTGCATAGAGCCGGAGGTATCTAATACCAAGATCATTTCTTTGCTTAAACGTTGTTCCTGATTGAATAATTCTTCCGGAGGCATAAGCATCATATTGATATAGTGGCTATCGGATTCATTTTTATCCGGTTCGGAAAAAAGAGCTGCACGAGGATAGTCGGATTTTTTAAGACGCCATTGCAGAACGAAATCTCGATCGGCAGGTACCTGTTCTTCGATTAAGTTAATTTTATAAATGCCGGTTTTTTTGATTTTTTCTGAATTATTTAAGTTTTCCTGCACCTGTTCTGGAATGGCGGCAATATTATGGCTGGGGCTGTCGATATGCTCGATAGGAAAACCGCTATCTAAAAGGATTTGAATGGATACCGGATTAACTTTTTTTTCCGGTTGAGCAATAGGATTCAGTAGTTGGGTAGACTGCTCAACCTGCATACTCAGCTTGGAAGTGTTCGTCTCACTCGCTAAAGTAATATTTTCTTCTAGCACTTTAGCAGGGGGCTGATAGCTTAAATCCAAGGGAGTATAGCGTGGACCGATGACTAGTGGAAAACGCAGTTCAAAGCCGCTGCTGCGATAATCAATCTGTTGTTGATAGCTGATTTGTACGGAGATATCGGTATTCGGTTCGATATTTGCCACCTTGGTGGTAAATATATTGGGACGTTGCTGAGTCATTAAGGCAGTGTGTTTTCCCTGACTTTTGGCTTTTTGGTAGATCACTTTGGCCTGTTGTTTTTCCTTAATAATACCTTCAATAATTTTTTCCCCTACAATTAGCTTAAAACGTTCCACGACTGCATTTTCCGGCAGGGGAAAAACATAGATTGCTTCGATTTTATCGCTAGTGGAGTTTGTGAAAGTTTGGTTAAGCTTGGTTTTATTGACTAAACCGCTTATGGACATTTCGACCTGTGTGTCTAAAAGAGGTAATGCAGTATATTCACCACTTGCGTTAGCCGTTAAAAGACTGCCTTGTCCTACATCATCAATACTTTTAAACTGAATATCCTCATCGGCTTGAGCCGGAGCAACAAAGACAATTAGTAATGCCAGGACTAACGATGCACAGACTCCGATAAGAACGGCCTGGCCGATTAATAGTAAGGTTTCCCTAAAGAGGGGAAGAGGGCGCTCTTGGGTTTGAATTTTTATATTGGGTTTGGATTTATTATTATCACTAATACTCATTTCCATTTTATTCACTCCATATTTTATTTTGTATAACTGCATTAAACAAAATAAAAATGGATTTAGAGGGAATGAAATGTGATGAATTGTGATAAAAACTTACAGGGATGTATTACAATAATTCCCTACCTAAAAAAAGTTGGAAATACAAAGTGTCGAAACAGATAGTTCTAGTCGAAGATGAGCAGGATTTACGGGACAACTATACGGCCATGTTGGAAAATCAAGGTTATCAGGTAACTGCTTTTTCCAGTAAAAAAGAGGCACAAATTGCCTTGCAGGAGCAATTACCCGATTTGGTGATCCTGGATATTGGATTGGAAGATGATATTGATGGCGGATTTGAATTGTGTCGTCAATTACGGAGTCAATCGGAACAACTTCCGATAATTTTTTTAACAGCGCGGGATAATGATATCGATACCATCTCGGCGTTACGTTTGGGAGCCGATGATTATTTGACCAAAGATATTTCATTACAACATCTTAGCGCCAGAATTTCCGCGATATTTAGACGTATTGAAGCTCTATCATCAACGTCTACTAATACTAACCAGCCTAATTCGAATCAAGCTAAATCAAACCAAACTGGGGAATTATCAATCGATTTGGAGCGTTTGGAGGTATTTTGGCAAGGCAATCAATTGGAGCTGACCATTACGGAAATTTGGTTATTAAATGCTTTGGTAGCGCATCCCGGGCATGTTAAAAGTCGGGAACAATTGATGCAAGCGGCCAATACCCTGGTCGATGATAATACTATTACTGCACAAATCCGACGGATCAGAAATAAATTTCTGGAGAGTGATAAGGACTTCGATTGTATTGAAAGCGTGTATGGTGCCGGGTATCGGTGGCATTGTTAACTATGCTTGCAAAACCTCCAGCACTAAAAAGCAAAAAAAAGTTACTCTCTATTGGGCTGCGTGGAAAGCTTCTTATCGCAACTCTTACCTTATTATTGTTACCAATTGCCAGTTATTTTTACCTGCTTGAATTGGAGAACTATTTAAAAACCACTCAACTCAATTCTCAATTGGAAAACAGTGTTTTAATGGCTTCCTTTTTTGATGCGTCCGAGGAACTAAATTGGGTTAATCAACTTCATAATGAAGAAACAGCAATTTATGTTTATCCATTATCAACAATGCCACTAGTTGATGGTTATTTTGATGATTGGAAACGAATGTATCTACAGGAGCAACATTTCCCTTCAAATGAGCAGAATCAGAACGATGCAGTCAAGTTTAGTCTATTAAGTGGATTATATAATCAAAACTTGTACTTTTTTATCAAGGTCAATGATTCAAGCCTAAGGTATAAGTTACCGGAAAATAGGAATAAATTTGATTACATTCGTTTGTCTTTTACAGGCGGTTCTTCCGCAGAACTGCATCATTATGATTTAGCAAGCGAGGCTCCGGGATGGTTTGTGGCCGAATCGGATTTATCTGCAAATACTTTCTCGGCCCATAATATAAAAGGTGAGTGGCAAGAAAATCGAGATGGTTATCAATTGGAATTTTCTATCCCTATGCGTTTGCTTGGAAATTATCTTTCCTTAACTGTCTATGACGATGGTGTACCATATGCGAGCTATAATATTGGCATTGCTGAAACAGGAAGCTTAAATCCAATTATTAAAGAATCGCCGAATTTAAATCGGCAATTATCTCAATTGGCAGAAAAATTAAGCGATGCTAAAAGTCGTCTTTATATTATTAATCGACAAGCCGAAGTGTTGGCTCATACAGGGGAGTTAAAACCTTCGACTCTATTATTTCGAGAACCCAATAGCTTTATTACCCATATCAATAATCTTTATCAGGCATTAATGGGATTGGAGATAAAAAATCGACGTTATTTTGGACAACTTTCCCATTTAAGCGGTGAGGAAATTGAACAGGCGCTGGGAAAGTCCTCTAATCCGGCAAAACCAGCGGCAGCTTGGTTGGCGGGAAGCAATAGTCAGACATTAATATTATCAACGGCGGCTCCCATTGTCGATGAAGAGGGGCGCGTGATGGGGGCTCTAGTATTGGAAAAAACCAATGCTTCCATTTTGGCTTTACACGATCAAACTTTTGAAAAAATACTTCTGATTACATTATTGCTGTTTTTCAGTATTGCCGTAATCCTGTTGATTTATTCCGGTAGATTGGTTAATCGAATATTAAATCTACAAAAAGCCACCGAACTGGCTTTGACCCAGGAAGGTAAATTCCAACCGGTATTTCCTTCGTCAAATAGCTGGGATGAGATAGGCCAATTATCCCGAAGTTTTACCGTATTGATGCAACGCCTGGATCAATATACCAACTATTTAGAGACTCTTGCCTCTAAGCTATCGCATGAATTACGCACACCGCTGTCAATTATTAAATCATCATTAGAGAATATGCAATTTCAGGGGATTGATGAGAAAAATCAGAAATTTATGCAACGAGCACAAGATGGTACTGAACGCTTGAGTTTGATTTTAAGTCGGATGGGAGAAGCGAGCCGATTGGAACAGACAATTCAAGGTATAGAAAAAGAGACGGTGGAATTAAATGCTTTTGTGAGCCAATATATGGAGGCCATTCAAGTTGCAAATCCTCAAATAGATTTTGAAGTTAAAGTATCCCAGTCAGTCAAGCTGTCGATAGCTCCCGATTTAATGGCACAACTACTGGATAAATTAATCGACAATGCCATTAGTTATCATAAACCGGGTAGCACTATTGTCATTGCCCTTGCTAGTCAAGGAAAGCAAAGAGTGCTTGTGGATGTTTTCAATATCGGTCCTTGGATTGACCCTCAGCATTTGACGACCATATTTGATTCCATGATCTCTTATCGTCAAAAATTACAGGATGGAAATGGCAAAAAGTCATTAAATTTAGGTTTAGGACTTCATATTGCAAAATTAATAAGTGATTATCATCAAGCTAAACTGGAATGTATTAATCGTCGTGCCGACGGAATTAACTGGAAAGAAAATGGTGTTTCTTTTGTTTTGGAATTTCAACTTCATTAAATATCTATGCTGACTACTTTAGCTATAGCCAATTATCGATCTTTATTGGATTTGACCATGCCCTTGGCTTCCTTAAACGTGATAACAGGGGCCAATGCCAGCGGAAAGTCCAACTTATACAGGGCCTTACATTTGCTCTCGCAAACAGCTCAAGGAGGTGTGGTTAATGCCTTGGCTGGAGAGGGTGGTTTAAACTCTACTTTTTGGGCCGGACCGGAAAATATCTCCCGTAATATGCGTAGTGGCCAAGTTCCTGTCCAGGGTGGGCCAAGGCAAAAAAGGGTTAAGCTCAGATTAGGTTTTGCCAGTGAAGAGTTTGGATATTCAATTTCATTAGGACTGCCGCCGCCACCACATGGAGGTTCTGCATTTGCGTTGGACCCCGAAATTAAGCGCGAGTGTATTTGGGCAGGTCCTGTGTATCGTCCTGCCAGCCTTTTGGTGGATAGAAAAGGACCCGTAGTAAGAATTCGCAATGGTCGAAAATGGGAAGTCATTGAGCAGTATATGAACAGCTTTGACAGCATTTTTAGTCAACTGGCCGACCCGCGTAATACTCCGGAAATTTTATTATTAAGAGAAACCATCCGTTCCTGGCGTTTTTATGATCATTTTCGTACTGATAGGGAGGCGGCAGCGCGTCTTCCGCAATTAGGAACACGGACGCCTGTATTACACCATGATGGTCATGATCTGGCGGCCGCCCTGCAAACCATTCGGGAAATAGGTGATGAAAGAGCTTTAAATGATGCTATCAATGACGCATTTCCCGGCGCGGAACTTAACATTAATATCCAAGGCGATGGACGTTTTTCCCTGGAATTTTATCAACACGGCTTATTAAGAGCTCTAAGTGGTAGTGAGTTGTCTGATGGTACATTACGTTATTTATTATGGATAGCCGCCCTATTAACTCCCAGACCTCCACCGCTTATGGTACTGAATGAACCGGAAACCAGTTTACACCCCGATCTATTACCGGCTTTGGCTCGATTAATTATCAAAGCATCGGAACAAACTCAGGTCTGGGTGGTTTCACATGCCCCCAGATTAATTGCGGCCTTAAATCAATCGGATGAGTGTAATGCTATAGAGTTGGAAAAAAACTTAGGACAAACCGAAATTTTGGGGCAAGGATTGTTGGATCAACCCGCTTGGCAATGGCCGGATAAAGATTAATGAAACTGATAATGTTACCCGGTCTGGATGGCACAGGAGAATTATTTAGTCCTCTAATTGATTATTTTCCAGAAGATTTTTCTTTTCAGGTTATCTCATATCCCAATACCCAAATACTAAGCTATGTCCAGTTAGTGGAACACGTCATGGGACATTTACCTGTTGATGAAGATTATATTTTATTAGCTGAATCATTCGCAGGTCCCCTGGCCTATAAAATTGCGCAATCCAAATCCAAGCATTTAAAACAGATTATTTTTGTAGCCAGTTTTATTCAAATTCCCAATCGTCTTTTGGAATTAACACGTTTAATTCCTGTACCTATCTTAATGCCCAAGCAGGTACCACTTTGGATGTTAAAGGTGGTTGTCGGTAGTAGAGCAAAGCCTTTGGTTTATAAACTGGTTCAGCAGGCGATTAATAAGGTTCCTAAAAAGGTTTGGATTTTTCGAATCAATGAAATGAGAAGATGGAGTCCCGGTGCCAATTTGATTGATTATCCCTGTGTGTATCTTCAGGCTAAAAATGATAGATTGGTTTCTAAATCAGCGGCTGAAACGATTCGAGTTCGGAGTAAGAGTTTTGAGCTTTATCAGGTGGAGGGTTCGCATTTTGTATTACAGGTAAATCCTAGGGAATGTGCTGACAGACTTGTGGAAATAATGAAAAATATTGAATAAATAAAAAAGGGGGCTTAACACCCCCTTGATCCTGTTCGGTTGAACTTTCAGATAAATCACCATTTTCATTGTCAAGAAGGATGGTTGATTTATCCGTATCTTTAAGTCGCTCCAGCATATATTCATCAGCTTCATCGAGTAAATTATCTTTGACTCGACGCCGTTGACCAGTACGACTTTTAATATGTGGCCCGCCTTTCCGCAATAAGGGATGACAGGCATAAGGGTTTCGAATAGGCATTTTTTTCTCCTGTTGAAAGACTATATTGATATTTAGTTGCTATCCTTTTACGCATAACACTTGTTTTAATGTATGTACCACCTCCACTAAATCATTTTGATTTTCCATAACCGTATCAATATCTTTATAGGCGCCGGGTATCTCATCGATTACACCTTTATCTTTACGGCATTCCACACCTTGGGTCTGTGTTTCCATATCCTGCTCCCCGAATTTCCGTTTTGCGGCATTTCGGCTCATACGCCTTCCGGCTCCATGAGCACAGGAACAAAAGGATTGTGCATTACCCAAGCCGCGAACAATATAGGAACGCGCCCCCATACTGCCGGGGATAATGCCCAGTTCGTCCTCTCCGGCCCGAATGGCACCTTTGCGAGTCACATACACGGAAGCACCAAAATGTTCCTCTCGAGCCACGTAATTGTGATGACAATTGATGGCTTCTTTAGTCAAACTAAAAGGTGGTAACACTTTTTTTAAAGTGTGAATAATCAGATGCATCATCTCCCGGCGATTGGCCATGGCATAATCCTGAGCCCAATGCACCGCTTCAACATAATCATCAAAATGCTCCGCACCTTCGGTAAAATAGGCCAGGTCTTTGTCTGGCAAATTAACCTGATTGCGCATGGCATCTTTTTTGGCCATCTCAATAAAGTAGCGACCAATGGCATTACCGATTCCGCGACTGCCGGAATGTAGCATTATCCAGACATCGTTATTTTCATCCAGACAAAGCTCGATAAAGTGGTTCCCGCCACCAAGACTACCAAGCTGTCTTATCCAGGTTTGATAAGGCTTTTTTTTACGTGCCTTAATCTTTGGATGCTTGGTCAGAATCTGCTCCAATCCGCCGTTCAAAGCTCGTATGGTTGATTCCCGGGCCTTATCCGTCTTATGCATATTAAATCCAACCGGAATCGTTTTTTCCAATTCCAGTCGAACCTTGCGTAGATTATTGGGCAGTTTATCGGCATTAATACTGAGTCGAATAGCATTCATACCACAACCAATATCCACCCCCACAGCTGCCGGGATTATGGCGTCAATCGTTGGAATAACGGAGCCGATAGTGGCACCAATCCCCATATGCACATCCGGCATAGCGGCAATATGATTGTGTACTATGGGTAATTGGGCAATATTATTTAATTGCTGGATAGCGGCAGGTTCAATATCATCGGTAAAAATTTTTACCGGAACCTTACCCTTATTTAACATTTTCTTTATAGGCATATTTAAAACCTGATAGTTTTTCTCAGCATAAAAATACTGAAAAATTAAAATAGTCCGTTCAGGTTTAAAAAGGCTAATTACTGCAGAAAACCTGAAGAGAAAATACCCCCAGGTTTTTAAAGACTGGGAGCTAGAAGTTAAAAGTGGTACTCGTATAAGTCATTAATCGTTCTCCTTTGCTCGTGGATTCGGTGAAATCAGTAGTACTGATTTAGTGTGGCTAATTCTAGTCTTATTTTCTTAATTGTCAATAGGAATTGTTGCATTTAATATAAATTTAATTTGTCTAAGTATCGCCCTCGATAGAGCAGGCGGGGATTATCCGGAGCATCCTTAAAGGTACTGCGGGTATGGAGAATATTATTACATATCAAGCCCTGGCCCGGTTCCAATTTAGCTTTTATGTGATAAGGAGTTTTGCTATTTAGAATTTCTCGTAAATCCTGTTGGGCTGCCTGGGTCATCGGATCATATTTCCAAATAACATTTCTAGCCCGCGCCGTATAACGCATATGTAATCGACCTTGTTCGGTAATACTAAAAACCGGTCCAACACGATCAGGGCGCACTAACTGCCCGTCCAATACGTTTTTAGGAATGGTCATGGCATCTCTCTGCATCAGCGCATCAATGTATTCAGGGTTTTTATCACGTAGTAGCATATAGGCAATTTCATGGTCCAATAGGAGGTTTTCTCCTCCTTGAGGAGCGGCTCGAACACAATGCAATCAGGGTAAAATCATTTAAATCATATAGAACACAATACTTTAGCTCTATAGCCATCGTTTAATGCTGACCTAAGTCGCTTACCAGCAATACTCCGTTTCGTTTTCTCTTTTTTGAGAAGATTTAACGCCATATGACGAATCACTCCCATATTATGAGTTGAGTTTCCCCGTCGAATACGGCTTTCATCTTCTCTGAACGTAACATCCAACACCCAATGTACCTTAT
>Ga0209475_10000384_pt1 | contig 99540 bp, 82 predicted proteins | sample tdDd471_FD_187128 | JGI IMG/M metagenome (GOLD analysis project Ga0209475, IMG submission 187128) | Marine sediment microbial communities from the Atlantic coast under amendment with organic carbon and nitrate - tdDd47.1 (SPAdes)... | ecosystem: Environmental > Aquatic > Marine > Coastal >... | reverse complement strand
GCAAAAACCTGACCGATGAGCGAGCTCAATTGAACAATAACCTAGTATTCGACCGTGAGCGGATCAGCATCAATCGTCCATTGACGATCGGCGCGCGTTTCTCGGTTGATTACTAAAACCAATAGAGCCTAGCATACGTTCGTCATTAGGAAGGCATCACAGGCGTGATGCCTTCCTCTTTTCTAATACGCCAACCAAGGTAAATGTGGTGCAAGATCCTGCATATAATTCCGCTCAACGGCTCAAAGGCGCGCAAAAAAAGATCTATGCTGGACAGTTTCACGATGCTCTTGATATCGCAACGGACCTTTTGGAAATAGATACAAACCACATCGAAGCACTCTATATTCAGGCCGTCAGTCAGCGTTACCTAGACCAAACAAATGATGCTTTGAGCACTTTAGAAAATCTGATTGCCCTGTCGCCAGAATTTGGCCGAGCGCACCAAGAAAAAGGCCATCTCCATCGCGCTCTTGGCCAGAAAAACGAAGCGCTCATTGCCTATCAACAGGCGTGCAGTGCCAACCCGGGCCTTGAGGCCAGTTGGCGCGCGCAAGCGGAAATTCTTCATGAAATGTCGCGATTGCCAGAAGCCCAGCAAGCGATGGCCCAAGCGGAGAGATTAAAATCACTTCCTCACGAACTGTTCAGCGTTACAAACTTGATCCATGAAGGCAAGTTGTTGATAGCGGAATCCCACTGCCGCGCCTTCCTGAAAATGCATAAAAAGCATGTCGAGGGAATGCGGCTTCTCGCCGAGATAGGTGCCAAGCTTGGTGCTCTTTCGGACGCCGAGCTTCTTTTAGAAATGGCGCTGGAATTCGAGCCGGACAATATTCAAGTGCGCCTCGATTATATCGACATATTGCGCAAGCAGCAGAATTTTGATGCCGCACTGAAACAAGCTAAACACTTGTATGACCAAAACCCGGACAATCCGATCTTTCAATCTCGCTATGCGATCGAAAACCTTCAGGTATCCAATTTTGAATTGGCTTTAAAACTTTTTGACAGGGTTTTAGAAAAATTACCAAAAGATTCTGCCACGCTGACGTCTCGGGGGCACGCTTTAAAGACTTTGGGTAGACAGGATGAGGCCGTTGCATCCTACCATCAAGCCTGCCAAGCCAACCGGGGACACGGTGATGCGTATTACGCCCTCGCCAATCTAAAAACCTATCAATTTAGCCTGCAAGAATTGCAGGAGATGCAAGAGCAGGAAAAGTCCCCTGCGACCAGTCACCACAATCGCATTCAATTTTGCTTTGCCTTGGGCAAAGGTTTTGAAGATCAGGGCCTCCACGACAAATCTTTTCATTATTATCAACAGGGAAATGCTTATCGTCAGGCACAAAGCCGTTATGACCCTGATCAGATGGAAGAAGAGCTAAAAGCCCAAGCAGACGTTTGCACGCGTGCGTTATTTGAGACGCATAGGAACAGCGGCTGTCTGGCCCCTGACCCCATTTTCATTGTCGGGCTGCCAAGGGCTGGTTCGACCCTGATTGAACAGGTCTTAGCGTCTCATAGTCAAGTAGATGGTACGCTAGAATTGCCAAATATCCTGTCGCTTTCGCACCGCTTGCGCGATCGACAAAAAGTAAGCGCGGCAACGAGCTATCCAAAAATTTTGCATCAGCTTTCCGACGAACAGCTCAATGAGCTCGGTAGAACTTACATCGAGGACACGCGCATCCACCGCGCGAATGCCCCTTTTTTTACCGACAAAATGCCGAATAATTTTCGCCATATTGGGCTTATTCATTTAATCTTGCCGAATGCCAAAATCATTGATGCACGACGCGAGCCTATGGCGTGTTGCTTTTCGGGCTTCAAGCAATTGTTCGCGGAAGGGCAGGAATTTACCTACGGCCTGCAGCAAATTGGACGTTATTACCGGGACTATGTCGGACTTATGCGCCATTGGGATGATGTCCTCCCAGGCAAAGTTCTGCGCGTTTATCATGACGATATGATCGAAGATCTAGAAGCACAGGTGCGCCGAATTTTGCACCATTGCAGCTTGGACTACGAAGAGCAATGTTTGGAGTTTTATCGCACCGAACGGGCCGTTCGCACAGCGAGTTCCGAACAGGTGCGTCAGCCAATCTTCAAATCTGGGATGGCCGCTTGGAAACGTTATGAAGCCCACCTGGGACCGCTCAAAGAGGCGCTCGGCCCCGCGTTGGATCATTATTAATTTTAGCGGGCAATATGCAGGAAATGCATATGCTTATCATATTGACCCAAAACATCCTGTATGATCTGGTCCTTCGAAAAGCCAAACACATCGTAGCCTTGTCCGCCCTCGAGAAGATAGACTTCGGCACGCGCATAATGGCCAGCACTATCAGAATCGCGCCCAGATCCCATATAGGCAAAATCAGGCTTCAAATATGTTTGCGCCACGACTGAATAATTGAAATCCATTTCCGCGCCATGACAAATGCGAATCTCAGGCGGGTCCATGGAGATTTCTATATCCGCCGCGCAATCAATTGATTCGATTGCCTTGGCAACCTCCATCAGTGCTGGCTTAACAACACTGGCCACATAATCATCCACCCGTTCCGGAGACGGATAGTCCAAAAGTGACTTTAGTCGGTGCTTCCAAGACACACCCGCGCCAATAACCGGCACTTCTGGTGCGACCTGTGCCCCCCTTATCTTGGCGGCTTCCATCCGCAGTCCTTTTAACAAACCCGCGCTGGCAAACATGATCACCACTGCAAAAGGCAATGCCGCAGTGATGGTCGCAGCCTGTAGCGCGACCAAACCACCCGTGACCAGTAAAGTCGCGGCCACCACGCCCTCCATAATCGCCCAAAAGACGCGTTGCCACACTGGCGGATCTAGGTGCCCACCAGACGCAATCGTGTCGATAACCAACGAGCCGGAATCAGACGAAGTGACAAAAAAGGTTACAATAAGGAGTGTTGCCAACAGTGACACTATGTTCGCCAGCGGAAGCTGCTGCAAGTAAACGAATAAGCCCATGGAAAGATTTTCCTGAACCGCGGACGCTATACCTGCGCTGCTATTCGCCATTTCAACCGCCAACGCACCATTACCAAAGGCGGTCATCCATACAAATATGAACAAGCTAGGGACAACCAAAACACCGAGAATAAACTCTTTGATGGTCCGCCCCCGTGAAATACGTGCGATAAAAATACCAACGAACGGCGACCAACTGATCCACCAGCCCCAATAAAACAGTGTCCAATTACCCAACCATTCCTTATCAGCACCGTATGCACCTAGCAGAAAGCTTCGGGTCACAAGAGCCTCCGCATATAAGCCGAAGTTTTCACCAAAACTATTCAAAATAAGTAAAGTAGGACCGAGAAGAATGACAAATGCGAGAATCAAAATCGCAAAAACCATATTAATTTCTGAGAGCTTCTTTATGCCTGCATCAAGGCCGGAGACCACAGAAATAGTAGCCATTAAAGTAATAACCGCGATCAAACCCAATTGAACCTCTGGCCCAATCGATAGGTCAAATAAAACACTCAGCCCCGTATTGATTTGCGCAACACCCAATCCCAACGACGTTGCAACCCCGAACATTGTAGACACGATCGCCAACACATCCACTGTGTGCCCAATGGGGCCATGGATGCGCTCGCCGATCAATGGATAAAGGGCAGAACGAACACTCAGCGGCAATCCATGTCGAAAACCAAAATAGGCAAGAAACAATCCGACAATGGCATAGATCGACCAAGCACTAATCCCCCAATGAAAATAAGTGATTTGCATGGCTTGTTTTGCCGCTTCATAAGAGCGCGGTTCAGCATCAGGCGGGTTAATAAAATGTGTGATGGGTTCGGCGACACCGAAAAACAGTAAACCAATACCAATTCCAGCTGAAAACAACATGGCAAACCACGACACAAAACTATAATCAGGGGTGGAATGGTCTGGCCCAAGCCGAATATTGCCTAGTCTACCGAAAGCCAAATAAAGACAAAGAATTAAAAAGCCTGTGACCGCCAACGTATAAAACCACCCCGCGGTTCGGGCAATAAACGACTGTAAATCGGAGAACAAGGCTTCAGCGCTTGAACCAGCAAAAATAGACACCAACACCATGGCTAATATCAAGAATACAGCAGGATAAAAGACGGGTGTTAAAACGCCCCCATGTTGGACCTGATCCGCTTCTTTTTCTTTTGGCGGGTTTTTCATACAATTTGCGCTCCACAATGATTGGCCATTTATTTAGTACACTTAGTAATTATCAGAGTATGGCAACAATCGCCACCACATTCATATGGTCAATGATAGGGGTATGGCTTTGTTGTTAGGTGCCCCCACGGGCAAATAACAAGACGGTCTATTCCTGCTCCAATCAAGGAACTGCCCTGATCGGAATATCACTTTATCGGTTATTGAAATGCGGCCAGAACGGTCAAATTCTCGCAGAGACTGGTATGCCGTAGACTATGCAGCATCGCTCTTCTCCCAAAAACCCGCAGTCCTCTGGCAATGGAACAGTGCCACGAAGGCGGCAAACATGCTTTCATCGGTGTGGGCTGTCAGCATGAAAAGGGTGGCGCACGAATGATACGTTAGAATGCAAAGCGATAGCTGAGTTGGAACTGGTTCTCTTTCGCACGGACTGGACGCCCTATATCTGGGCGGTTATTTCGGCGACTATCTATTCGTAACCATTCCGCCATCACGCGGTGCCCGTCAAAGGGCGTAAAACTATAAGCCAACGTAAAGGCGTTACCGGTTTCATTGTCGTTATCGATGAAGCTAGCAACGGTATTTTGCTCATCCGTTTGAAAATGATCAAACCGTGCCGATATCCGATGCGCGTCCAGACTATAACTGGCCATGAGGTAAAAAGAAGAAAAGTCCAAATTCAAGACGTTTTCGGCCCCGATCAATGGTCCCATTTTGGTGTTCCCCATCATGACTTGCGCCAATAATTCCACACCGTCCACGGGCGCGGCAGTGGCACCAAATGACCAAAAGCGAACATCCCAGGCATATTGCTTATTCTCTACCACTGAAGGCTCGCCGCGGTTGTCATAATAAAGGGCTTTGACACGCACTAGGCCCAAATGATCCCAGTTTAAGCCAACATAATAGCCGGGCTTATTATCATATTCGTGATGCGGTTCTGTCCATAAGGCTTGGCGTTCAAAAAACACGCCGCCGTCGCTTAATGTGGCCACAGCGGGGAGAGGATAGCGTTGGAAATAGCTGAGCTTTTGATCATGCATCGCCCAGCCACGCCACGCAAAAAGGGCTGTGGTAGGATCGTTCGACATGAATGCCGCAGCGACCAAACTCAGGGTGCTGGTGCTCAAACGTTTTTCAAATGACGCCTCAGCGCTCAGCGCCTTCACCTCTTCGCCAACCCAGGCATTAATCGCCGATGGCGTCAGACTATAAGGGCTGGTCCAGCCGATATCGGTATGTTCCAAGGATATAGGGGGATACATGAGGCCTAGGCGACCGGAAAACCGCAAACTGGATAAGGCCAGTGGCTTATATTTCAAAAAAGCCTCAACAATATCAATGGCCTCGGATTGCTCGGGCGAATATTGCAGATGGATCATCCCGGTGAGGTCCCAAGAAAATCGCGGCTCAAGGATCAGTGCCGCCTCCGCCAACGTAATCTGATTGCGATTCCCGCCTGTAGCACTCGCCCCATAACGGGTTTTTCCAAGTCCATTATCGAGCCAACTTTGTTCGCCGGACGCACGAATGAGGCGCCCATCCACGAAGCCACTGATCGCAATTTCCGGGAAATCAGAGCCACCTTCTTGGGCGCTGAGCGGCCCAATTGAAACACTCAGTCCAAGCCAAGCACCAAAACAAAGCGACACCAAGCTGGTCGCGGTGCGCAAAGGGCGGAAAGTCTTGTCTGTCAAGTGTGTGATCGCCATGAGCTTATCTATAAAGGAATAAATGACCCTCGGCTATTTTATATCCAATTTGAAGTGCCGCAGGAAATCATTAATTTCTGATATCGGTAAAGGTTTGGAAAAGAAATAACCCTGCGCAAGGTCACAGCCCAGCTTTTGCAGAATATCAAGGGCCCCCTGATTTTCAATCCCCTCAGCGGTGACTTTCAGACCAAGGTTATGGCCTAATTCGATGGTGGAGCGCACGATAATCTCATCATCGCTATTCTCCACCAAATTTAATATGAATGACTTGTCGATCTTGATTTCTTTCACCGGCAGTTGCTTCAAATAGGCCATGGACGAATAGCCTGTCCCATAGTCATCTATGGACAGAGTTAGCCCCATCGCATAAAGAGCATTTAACACCCCTAGCGCCAGCTCAGGGTCTTCCATCACAGCGCTTTCCGTGACCTCCAGTACCAGCCAATCGACTTGCGCGTCATGTTTTGCAAGTGTGTTCGCAATAATTTGTGGCAATTCACGGTTGGTCAGATCGCGGGCGGAAAGATTGATCGCCAGCTTAATATCCTGCCCTGCATTCTGCCAAATACTGGCTTGTCGAATACCCTGTTCCAGCGCCCATAATGTAATATGGTGGATATGACCTGTGCTCTCGGCCAAGGCGATAAATTCGTCAGGCGCGATAAAGCCCTTCTCTGGATGCACCCACCGGATCAAGGCCTCGACATGGGTAATTTTGCCCAGTGTCAGGTCAACCTTGGGCTGATAATAAAACTCTATTTCGCCCGTATCGCCAATGAGCGCCCGTCTCAACTCGCTCATCAAGGACAGTCGGTCGGCATCGTTCCGGTCTTTACTGGCATCATAAAAGGCAACGTGACTGGCTAGGCTTTTGCTTTGAAAACAGGCGATGTCGGCACGCTGAATTAAATCGTCGGTGGTTTGACCGTGTTCCGGATAAGCGACAATGCCGATTTTAACCAATACGTCAATGGTGGCCCCGCCAAGCTTAAAGGGCGTTTCGAACCCCTGGATAATGCGATGACAAATCTCATACGCGGCCTCATCATCAATCGCTGGCAAGGCCATAAGAAAGGTTGATGCGCTGGTGCGCGCAATCAGGTCACATTCCGCGCACAGTGCACTTAGTCGGGGGCCAATTTGCTGAATCAAGGCCTCGCTATTGGAAAAGCCAATTGTATTGCGGATGTCACTAAACCGATCAATCGAGACCTCGACCACACAAAACTCTTCCCCACTATCGCGGCTTTGGTTGATCAACGCGTCAATATATTTGGCAAAACCAATTCTGTTCGGCAGGCCTGTGGCCTCGTCATGTTCGGCCTGATGGATGATTTTGGCTTCACGTTGGGAAATGCCGTCGATCATGTGATTAAAGCTGGTGGCCAATTGCTGGACTTCATCATTCCGTTTGGACAGCGCGACAGGTGTGTAATTGCCTTCACTCACGCGTTTCGTAGACTGTGCCAAAGCACTGATGGGTTGGGTGACGCTTCGTGAAATGAATACGCTGCCCGCAATCAACGCGAATAATCCGACCGCAATCAAAATCGCCAGCGCAATTATGAGGGGCATGTAGGGGCCATAGGCAACATCAAGAGAATACTGCACAATGGCACGCACATTGGTGTTTTGAAAGCGGTTTGGAAAATCCACCGAAAGGGCCAGAAATTCACTCTCGCCGAGAAAGAAACGCATGGCCGCACCCGGTGCGTTGACATTTCTGTCAACCGCGCTATTTTCCATAACCCCGGCTAAATGAGACCGAAAACCATCTTGTAATGTCGACGCGATCAGCGACCCACGACCGACAGCGTGGGTCCCGGGCTTTTCTTCGCTCAGCACATAGCTGATATCAATGCCGGGCGGCAAAATAGCCTTGGTCCCTTGGGCCTTTTCATCATCGACTTCTAGGCGCACACCAATCCACGCTATGGGAACTGGTGCCAGTACTGGCATCAAAACCATTTCGTATAATTTACTGTTTTCGCTGATAAAGGTCGCGACATGTCCTTCTTCATCCGCGGTGGCCACCAGATCTGGAAAACCGAACATGGATAAAACGTCAGCACTTTCCACTGCCGTATCGGCAATGATTTCATCGTCCAACGAAATCAGTACGGCGCTGGTAGCACCTATGCGATTGACCAGATTGTGAAGCGCGGAAAGGATCGTTGGATAATCCCGTGTGGCCACGGCTGTGCGAAAACCAAAATCAGATGACAACAGCCGGGTGCCATCGGCAAGCTGATCAACATCTTCGCTTAGGCTTTTGCGAACAATGTCGCTGGAATAAATGAGTTGCTGATTAATCTGTTCATTAATATTGGTTGTTGAGACGCGGTAGACGGCAAAACTGGTCAAACCCTGCACACCCACAAAAAGGAGGATGAAGAGCAAGACTATTCTGGTTTGCAGCCGATTAAACACCCATATCTCCCGAACGCGTCAGTATGGCGATACAGTCCGACGCTCGCGCCTCAGGCTCAAACGACGCTCCAAGCTCAAAGTTTCGTCGGCGGTTATTGTGAAAGTGGACAGAAGGTCTTCAGCTTTATTTCGCATGCGTGGATGCCAAATGCTCACCCCATATTCGCCTTCTGGAATATCTGAAAATTGGGCAAAGCCGCTGTCGTCAGATTGTACAAAATGCGGCGTGTCACTGACATAAATATAGCCCAGCATATTATCGTGAATATTGCACCCGAGGACCACAACACCGGGAACATCAAATTCAACCTTTCTTTCCGCCTCGCCGTCATACAAGCGCAGTTCAAATATCTTTGCTTTGGAAAAAGAGTAGACATGATGGCGAGTCTTATCTTGGTTGGGAAAGGCAACAGTTGAATTGATATGCACCGGCAGGATATGTGGCGCAAAGGCCATATTTTGTTGCGCCATGACATGTGCGGCAGCGGGGCGAGGAGGAACGGCCTGTCCATCGCGCGGATAAAGCATCACCACCACATCCTTTATGCGATCACCGTTCTGATCCAACAGGTTGATCTGTAATTCGCCAGCCTGAACTGAAGGCAGAGCAAATAATGCCGTTGAAAGAAGCACAATAGAGAATAGTCTTAAAACAAACTTGGTGCCCATCACGTCCTTCATTCCTTCACTAACCCAAGGCGTTGCGCGGCTGCGGTGACCGCATTCAGGCCATTGTCACATTAACTGGATCAAGCCGTCAAGAAATCTGACTATTTCTGATAACTAGCATTGGCGCGGTTATAAAAAGCGCGGCGCGCGCCGCCACAAACCGCGTCTAAAGATAGAGACCGCCCACACCCGCAAACGCACCTGTAGGCACACTTGATCACAGTCAATGCGCCTGAATTGAAAATTCACTAGATGAGAAGGCGAGCAGGATCGGCGGCTTAGGTGCGCTTGACCCAGACAGCTTTTATCAGTGACCATCAACATGTCAGGCTTGGTTGTGCAAAATATAACGCAGAGAACAACAAAAGAGATCAGAGTTGGGCCACTGGGACTGGAGGCCTTTCTTTCGATTCCTGTAGACGCGCGCGGCTTGGTGGTTTTTGCCCATGGCAGTGGCAGCAGCCGCTTTAGTCCGCGCAATCAATTCGTCGCAGCGGAGTTGCAAAAGGCAGGGCTTGCGACCCTTCTGTTTGATCTTCTGCTGTCCGCAGAAGCCGACGACAGGCGGCGCGTATTTGATATTCCGCTGCTTGCTGAGCGTGTCGCGGACGTGGCATCATGGTTGGGACAATACGCGGAAACCGAAGACCTAAACATTGGTTATTGGGGGTCCAGTACGGGCGCGGCAGCGGCACTTGTTGCAGCGGCACAGAGGGGATCTCCGGCGCGGGCGATTGTCAGCCGTGGCGGGCGGCCCGATCTGGCGGGGCTATATCTTGAACGTGTCACGGCCCCGACGCTGCTCCTCGTCGGGGGTCAGGACCATGAGGTCATCAAATTGAACAAGAAAGCCTATGCCCAGCTTAAATGCCTGAAATCTATGAAACTAATCCCCGGTGCGACGCATTTATTTGCAGAGCCCGGATGCCTAGAACAGGTGGTTCAATTGACAACTGATTGGTTTTGTACCTACCTAGATGCTGGTCAGAATTAAAGAATATGCTGAAAAATTTGCGCTATCGCTAAATGAATTAGATAAATAAATGGGGTGACTCTGTGAATCAGGAAAGCAAACAACTGACAATTGCCGCGCACCCTTTGCTGCGCCACAAGCTGACCCGCCTGCGCCGCAGGGAAACAAAAACAAGCGAATTTCGCGCATTGATTCATGAAGTGGCCCTTCTTCTTGGCTATGCGGCACTCGAGAACCTTCCCCTTGAGAAAAAAGCCATAAACACCCCCGTTGGCAAAGGAACGGGCTGGCGCATTGCACAACCGGAACCCTGTTTTTTCTCTATTCTGCGGTCAGGTGAAGCCATGCTGCAGGCGTTTATGCAACTGATCCCATCAGCCCATGTCGGGCACATCGGGACGCGGCGTAACGAAGAAACGCTAAAGCCAGAGCAGTATTATTTTAAAGCGCCGGCCCATATGGAAAACGGCCCCTGTATCGTGCTGGACCCCATGCTGGCGACGGGCGGCACCGCGGTTGAAGCTGTTGACATATTGAAAGCAAACGGAGCAAAAGACATTCGCTTTGTATCTATTGTATGTGCGCCCGCAGGCGTTCAACGCTTTCATCAGCGCCACCCAGACGTTCCCCTCTTGACGGCGTCTCTTGATGAAGGCCTATCGGATGATGGTTTTATTGTGCCCGGCATGGGCGATGTGGGGGATCGGTATTTTGGCACCCTGCCTGAATAAGCGCAGTGGCTCAAAAAAGGGTATATCTCCGCCCATAGTACCCAAGCATGGTACAATATTCAATCCAAGCTAAGTTACGTCCAGTAAACAATTGCGAAGGAGACGGCCATGGCCAATGAATTCGATGCATACGCCCCGCCACAGATCGCACAGCGCATCGAAGATGCCAGTATTGCAAAAACAGCCCAGTCGTTTCGCCAAACCTTCGCCCTTGCCATTCTAGCCGGCGCCTTTATCGCGCTTGGCGCAGTCTTCTATACTTTGGCCCTCACGGGTAGCCTGTTGGGCTTTGGGCCGAGCCGCCTCATTGGCGGCATTGCATTCTCGCTGGGGCTAATTCTGGTTGTCATTGGCGGTGCCGAGTTATTTACCGGGAATAATTTACTTGTCATGGCATGGGCGGACCGAAAAATCCGCGGCAGGCAGTTGCTGCGCAATTGGGTCATTGTTTTTATTGGTAATTTTGTCGGCGCCATCGTAATAGCCCTGCTGATTATTTTGTCCGGCACCTTTGACCTTGCCGACGGGGGCGTCGGCCAAACCGCCGTTGCAATGGCACAGGCAAAGCTGGGCCTCACTGCAACAGAAGCCTTTTTTCGCGGCATTTTGTGCAATATACTGGTCTGCCTCGCCGTATGGCTCTGCTTTGCGGCGCGCAGCGTCACCGACAAGATATTTGCCATCATACTCCCTATCGCCGCTTTTGTCGGTCTCGGATTTGAGCACTCGGTAGCCAATATGTATGTCATACCCGTGGCGATGATGTCTGGCGGCATTGACCCACAAATAGGTGATTTTCTGTTCAACCTCGCCGTTGTGACCGCAGGAAATATCGTCGGCGGCGGTGGCCTTGTCGCGCTGGTTTATTGGTTGATTTATTTGGCTCCAAACGCCGCAAAAGACCAATGACCGCAAAATAATGGTTGGCGGTCTGGCCCTGCTTGTGTTTTCTTTAGCCCCTGTTGAGTCAAGGGGGATATATGACAAGCAATCAAACTGTGGTGGAGCATTGGTCTTCACAATTCGCGTTCATTCTAGCGGCCCTCGGCAGCGCGGTCGGTCTTGGCAACTTGTGGCGTTTTCCTTATCTCGTTGGTGAAAATGGGGGTGGTGCATTCATTACCCTATACCTTGGCTTTGTGGTCCTGATCGGTATTCCTGCCCTCATCGCCGTGATTATGCTGGGCAGACGTGGACAGTCCAGCCCCATATTGTGCTTATATAAAGTCTCCAAAGACCAAGGCGTTAGTTCACGTTGGGGCGGGCTTGGCTGGCTGCTGGTGCTGAGCGCATATCTTCTCCTAACAATTTTTAGCGTGGTGGTCAGTTGGATTTTAGACTTTCTATCCTTTGCCATAACCACCGGGTTTAATGGCTTGGAACAAAGCAGCGCAACCGCGATGTTTGATGGCCTGAAGAATGATCCATTTCGCATGGCAATTTGGCACGGCGTCTTTATGGCGATGATCATGATTATCGTCGGCAAGGGCATCCGAAAGGGTATTGAAAAAGCCGTGAAGGTGATGATGCCATCGCTGTTCATCATACTTATTATTTTGGCTGGCTACGCGCTGTATCATGGCGACGCGACAGCCGCCCTTAATTTTCTTTTCGCGCCCGACTTTAGCAAGATCAACATGAACGTCATAATGCTCGCCATTGGCCAAGCCATCCTTTCATTAAGTGTTGGCGGCGCAGGCATGCTGGTTTATGGCGCCTATATCGGCGGCAATGTCTCCATTCCAAAATCCAGCTGTATTATCGCGGGAATGGACACACTGGTGGCCATTCTTGCTGGCTTGATGATTTTCCCCATCGTATTCCATTACGGGCTGGAACCCGGCCAAGGCCCCGGCTTGATGTTTGTGACCCTGCCCGTTGCCTTTGCGCAAATGCCGGGGGGTGACTTTTTCGCGATCCTTTTCTTTACGCTCCTGCTCCTCGCGGCACTCAGCACCGGATTATCCATGTTCGAACCTGTCGTCGCTTGGTTCAAGGACCAACGCGGCGTCAGTCGGCCAATGGGTGCATTAATCATTGGAGTCGCCACATGGCTTGTGGGCCTCTTTAACGTTTTCTCGTTCAATCTTTTGTCCGATACGCGACCGCTCGCCTTTATCCAGTCCTTGCAGGATTTAACTATATTTGGCGCGGTGGAATATCTAGTTGCCAATTTCGCAATGCCAACCGGCAGTCTGCTTGTTGCCATTTATGTTGGTTGGATGATTAGCGAAAAAATGCGCAAGGAAGAATTCACAGACAATACCAATCCCGCCTATTATAAATATTGGCGTACGCTCATACGATATTTCGTACCCTTCGCCATCGCCGGCGTTTTTATCGCTAATTTTTAGACTGATTTTTTAGGAGCATTTTCCGTGACAGTGATCGACATTCATACCCATGCATATACAAAAGAATGGTACGAAATTTTGCGCGAACAAGGCGGCGAATATAACGTGCAAATTCGCCCCGACGGCAAGGAAGAAATTTTCAAAAAAAACACGCCCGTCGCCTTTCCACAGCCCGGCCACTTTGATTATGACCTGCGTATAAAACAAATGGACGCAACGGGAATCGACGTCTCTATTGTCTCGCTGACTTGCCCTAATGTTTATTGGGGCGGCGAAGACATCAGTTGCAAGGCCGCCGTTGTCTCCAATAACAGCATGGCCGACGCAGAAGCCAAATACCCCGACCGCATCCGCTGGTTCACATCCCTGCCGTGGGAATATCCACAACAAGCGGTCAAAGAATTGGAACGCACCTGTGCAATGGGCGCCAGCGGCGTGATGGTGCTTGCCAATGTTTCTGGGCGCAGCCTGACGGACCCGTTTTTTGCCCCCATATGGGAAGAGATTGACAAACGCGCCCTGCCTGTTTTGGTTCATCCCACCGACCCACCTGGGGCCTTACAAATGGACATGGGAAAATACGACCTTAGCTGGTCTGTGGGCTTCATGTTTGATACCACGCTTGCTTTCACACGCATGATTTTCGATGGTTTTTTGGACAAATACCCCAATATGAAATTGATTGCGTCGCACGGCGGTGGCACCCTGCCCTATCTGGTCGGTCGATTTGAAAAAGGTGACGAGGTCGAGCTGGCCGAACGCCGGGTTATGACCAAAAAACCGACAGATTACCTGCGCCATATTTATTATGACTGCATTACCTATGACCCCCGCGCGCTGGAGTATCTCATTTCTATTGTTGGACATGAACAGGTCATGTTCGGGACAGACTGGCCCCATCAGGTCTTCGACACCAAAGGTGCCTTTGCAAATACAGCCGCCCTTCCAGCGGATCAGACCAAGGCGATCCGCGCCGAAAATGCCCGAAAGCTTTTTAACCTCTAATAAAAAGGGTTAGCGCGCGCACGACTTGTGCGCTCAAAAGCCATACATGGTCGGAAGTAGCCACGACAGGCTGAGCCAAACGATGAGGGTCAAAGGAATGCCCACTCTGACAAAGTCGGAGAACCGATAACCGCCCGCGTTCATGACCAACAAATTGGTTTTGTAGGCCATCGGAGTTGCGTAGCTCATATTGGCACCGAACAATACCGCCAGAATAAAGGGCTCGGGGGGCAGTGATAATTGTTGAGCAATGCCGATCGCTATGGGTGTACCTATGACCGCCGTGGCATTGTTGGAGACGATATTCGTCAAGACGGCCATCACCAGCATCAGGCTGCTGAGCAGCACCGTGGGCGAGGCATCCCCGGCAATGGTTAAAAACACCTGCACCATATAGTCCGCACCGCCTGTTTGCAGCAGCGCCATCCCCAAAGCAAGGCTGGCCACAACAATCATGATGACCTGCGTGCTCAAGGCATGTGCGGCATCGCGCCAACGGATGCATTGTGTCGCGATCATCAGGAACACCCCGCAGACAGCGCTAATAGCAATGGGCAATATGCCAAAAGCGGCGGTCAGGACAACGCCCACCATAATCCCCAGCGCCAGTGGTGCCCGTTTGGTGTGGGGCAATTCGACGGTCGCATCCAGAACAAGCAAGTCCCCCTTTGCTTTGATTGCAGATATTTGATCCGAGCTGCCTTGAACCAGCAAAACATCGCCAACACGCAAGGTCACATCCCCAACGTCTTCACGCAGGGAAAGCACATCCGCCCCCGCACGGTGCAGCGCCAGGGTGATAACTTGGTAAGTGTTCGCAAACCGCCTTCTGGATAATGTGGTGCCATCGAGCGGCGAGCCCTCAGTCACGACAATCTCTGCAATGTGTTGATTTTCAGCAGTTAATGGATGTTCCTCATCAACCGGAAAATCCCCGGCATAAAGCTTCACCCCCAGAATATCTTCAAGTTCCATGAGTTTTTGCGGTGTTTCTCGAACGCTAATGCGATCACCTGCTTGCAGAATGGTATCCGGAAGCGGCTTGATCGCCAAACCATGGCCCCGCAATATCTCAATTATTTTCACCGTTCCCCCCACCTCTTCAAGCACTTCAGACAGCGATTTTCCATTGGCAAAACTGTCCTCTTCCACGTTCAAATGACCTGTAAAAACACGCGGCGACATATCTTCAAGGGGCGTTTCGCGGGGCGGCAGCATCCGCGGTGCCAACAGCCAGAGATAAAAGATCGCAATCCCCCCAGTGATGGCGGCGGGTACAAAAAAATCAAACATATGCATGCGGGGCTGGCCAAGGTCGGCCGCGATTGAAATGACCAGCAGGTTTGTCGAAGTACCAATGCTGGTGGACATCCCACCGATCATGGTTGCAAACCCCATGGGCATCAAAATACTTGATGCATGCTTGTTGGTCCGGAGCGAAATACTTGTCAAGATGGGCAAAAGCAAGACGACAATTGGCACGTTATTCACAAATGCGCTTAAAACACCGCCGACAATCAGGGTCAAAAGCAGAGAAAGTGTGGGGCTAACAGACCACATATTTGCCAAGGAGCGCCCCACAGGTTCCAAGGCCCCGGTTCTGACCAACCCTTGGCCCGCAATCATCAAAGCGCAGACAGCAATCAAGGCCTCATGACCAAAGCCGCTGAAAAACGCCATTCCATGCAAACTGGTTCCGTTCGCGACATAGGGGAACAGTTCAAACCCACCAACCAAAAGAGCCAAGACCGCCAAGCTCGACGTTTCAAGGGCAATGTTTTTCCGGGTAAACAAAAACAGTGCGATCACGACGAGAATAAGCACCGAAAGAGCGTGAACATTTGGTAAGGGAGGAAAGTTCATGTCATGCACCTATTCATATGATTTATCTAATAGATATTCTGATTTCGCCGTGTCGCCCGTCTTGGAGTGCGCCCCCTGATCATAGCATAGTGTCTCGGTCCGCCATAGAAGGTCGTAATTGCGGGGGCGCGGGAATAATGATCAATAAACCCATGACCATCGAATGGACAGACTATTGTCCGCGTCCAGCGTGCGGCGGGTTACAACCGACAATCTTTTTGAAATTCGCACCTCGACCGATGTCGCCGCGCCACCTGTTGCAGGGGCTGTTGTCACCTCGACATAGATATTATCCGTCAAATATTTGCCGCCCGTAATGGTCGTTCCATATTCGTGATCGTCTGAATTGTCGATAGAAAGCCGGTTGATGCCAAGCGCCCGCCGCATGCCCCCCACCAGACCAGACCCACCCCCCTGCGATAGGGAATGAATGGCCGCTGCAAGTTGCACAGCTTCAAGCGCCGATAGTTGCGTTGTTGAAGTTCCGAAAAGAATGCGCGATATCACCTCATCCTGCGGCATGCTTGGCGATGATCGCACGCTGAGTCGAGCTGCGGACGCGCGCCCGGTAATATCAATGAATGCGGTGAAATCGCTAAATTCATGTTCTGCGGTCACGTCGAGTATGGGGTCATTGCTACCATCAGCCGGAATTCGCAACACCCCCTTGGTCAGATCAAACCGTATGCCAGAAAATTCAAACACCCCACGGATAAGCGATGCGTTACCGTCAAGTTTCGGCGCATCGGTGGTGCCCGATATTGTGACGTCAGCTTCCCATTCAGACTCGATTCCATAACTGCGAATGAAAAGTTTTCCCGGCGCCTTAAAATTAATATCCAAATCAAAGGGACCAAGATGCGTACTCGTTGGCGCGGTCTGGCGCGGCGCTTGTACATCACCATTAATTTCGACAACTTCTAGATCAACGATGCTGGGGCCACCCTGAGTTATTGTCCCTATGTCGGCACTTTCAACGGTGACATCTCCCGATATTTTAGACGCGGATTGATCATTCACAAAATAGATGCTTGAGGTCACGCTGACATCCATTTCGGGCTGGCGAATAAGGCGTGCATGGGACAAGTGCAGGGCGGCGTGGGCTTCATATGAAAAATCGGGGTGCAACTTAACATCCCCCTCAGCGGTAATAAGACCGCTGCCCCCATCATTTGCAGTGAAACGCTCAAGGGTGATTTTTCGGTCCGCAATTTGTGCAAACATGTCAATGTCCGCTGCCACAAACCCCGCCCGCAGGCTTTCATAACGACCATTGGTCATTTCAAAATGACCATCCACGGATGGGTTCGCCTGGGTCCCGCTTATATGAATTTTGGCACCGACCTGACCGCGCAGGTCGTGATTCACCAGGTCGAGCAAGGGCCAAAAGGGTTCAACCTCCCCTCGCCAGTCCATCGCGATATCAATTGGCTGATCGCGCGGCACAGAGACCCGAGCGGACCCCATATCCACAGTAAGCGGCAGATGCCCTGTAAACTGCGCATCAAGAGATTCCACACCGCCCGCACCGCCTTTAAATTCAATGCTATCCTGCGTGACCACCCCGGATGTCGATATCTTGAAATCTGGGCCAAGAATATCCGCCTCATCCCCATAGCCCAAAGAAGACAGCGTGAAGGCAAAGTCGCCCGTCACCGCACTTGTCGTTGCATCAAACTTAAGCGCTCCATCTAGAAACCCGATCACCGGCAGGTCCGGGATAAAAAGACGCAACGGCTGAATATTCATTTTGCTGCTGGCGAGGGTCGCATGGATTTCATCTGGCATCCGCTGAAGCGCCCCTTCAATTTGGCCTTCGCCTAGATTGACCTTAAAGGGGGCAAGGCTATAGCGGCCATCTGCCAAGGTGAACAACAGGGGCGCTTGGGTGTGTATTTCTGACCCGTCGATGGTGCCTTCAATCGCCAAACTAATCAGTCGGTGTGCATCAAAATCCGTGGATGTCTGCCCCGCCAAACGAAGGTCATAGGGCATCAATTTTGTGCCTTGAAGGCCGACATCATAGGTCAGGGCATCATTTTTATTGGCGATATTGAGACGGGCCGCGCTGGCCTGAATATAGGGATGCGCGACCCCCCCAAGGGTAGCATCTAGGGTGATGAGGGGCGATTTATCTTCAAACAGGATCTTGGCGACCAATTGCCCTTGTTCAACCGTCAACAGATCGCCACCGCCTGTTGGTATCTCTAACTTATTGAGTTTGCCGTTCAACGACAGTCCTTGACGCCCGTCCTCCTTCCGAAGGTTAAGCTGTGCAGTGACCACCCCACGTAATCCGCCTAGACTAGGCTCTGCATCTTCGGTGACAAGGGTCACGGCGCCTGTCACTGGTTCATCCGCAGGCACGTCCAGCGATCCCGTCGCATGAAAGGGGCCAAGCGCCACATCAAGGCTTGATAGGCTGTAGCCCGCATCCTCATTGGCGGAAAACGCCACCTGACCTGAAAGATCGCCTAAATTCGTCTCGCTTTCTATGCTGACGCTGCCGGTGACCGTTGGAAAAATATCGTCCGCAGTCAAGTGAGCAACAACATTATGAAACTCGATATTCTGCACATCGAGACGCCTCAACCCAATTTCCAAGGTCAGTGAGGGGGAGGCAATCGGACCCGATACAATACCCGCGGCATTGATATCCCCGTGCAGAGCCATATTGTTAAGGCTTTTGATATTTTGCAGGCCGCTCAACGCAATATGATATTCAGCCTGCGTGATCACCCGATCAGGTGAGATGGCCGCAGTGGCATCTATAGAGACAAGCTTTCCAGCAAATTGCGCGCTGGAAATATCCAGTGCGCCATCTTCTGCATAGCCAAGGCTGGCCGCAAAGGATGGTGTGCCGCTTATAATTTCATTGGCCAGGTCATTTGTAAATTCGACCCCGTCGGTTGCAACACTGATATCTGCCAGTATCGGGCTTTGGATGTCTTGGCGGCGCGCATCAATGGTCACTTTCGCCGTGCCCGAGGCTGCAAGATTAAGATCCGAGATATCATAAAGAGTGGCCCTGATATTGGTGTTCAATGCGCCAGACTCTGCCCCCAGCGCGCCAGTGCCGCCAATATCCAAAAACCCGTTCGCAAGACGAAAATCCGCTGCGGTCGCTAATGATGAAATCTCACCATCAAGCGTCCAATCAAAACCGGGGGCCACGATAGAGGATAAAGTCGCAAGCGAAGACCCGGCCAATTGATCAAGCCGTCCGCTTGCGCGAAAATCGAATGCCTGCGCCGTTGCAACGGCCTCTAGCTTTGCACGAACACGCCCCGCGGCCCTGTCATCCAGAGCAACATCCAGATCCTCTACAGATGCCACAAGCTTTGCATTTCCCGTCAGATCGCGCAGGCTGCCGGTGATGGTGAATGGTCGTACAGTCAGCGGCGCGGTTAAGCGGCCAAGGGTATTGGCATCTTTAACAGTGAACATGAAATCCAAGCTGTCATCCGCGCTGATCCCGCGTTTGGGCAGAATGCCATGGACTGACAATTCCATGGTTTTCGCGCCCAGAGAAAGGGTCAGGTCTGTCCCACCTGCTTTCTCTGCGGGCTGAGCGCGGACCATTAAGGTCGCAGGTCCACCAAAAGGGTCGCTGCCTATTCTGTCTGCAAAGACCCCGCTATCAAGCGCCGCCTGCGCCGTAAAGATGCTATTGACGCGCTGGACTGTTGCGTCGATAACTTGGCGATCCCCAAGGCTGGTGTTTAGAACACCTGACCAGTTATCAATCGGCCCCTGCCCGTGCATCTCCACCTTTAGGTCGTGACCAAGGTCCACAGCAAAAAGCGACATAAACACCCCGCCTTGTGGCGCGTTCAGCCTGATATCTGCGGAAAGATCATGGCCATTTTTTGCATTTTGCCCCGTGCCTGCATATTGAATATCTATTGCAATGGTATCTCCATCGCCGCCAACGGGGTCAAGGTTTGCCCGCACAACCACATAATCCTTCCCGGAAAGGTCAAAAGAACCATAGGCCTGATAGGGAATTGTAGCCGCATCTATGTGCTGACCAAATCTGATATCCGAAACAATAAAGCTGTCTATGTTCAGGTCCAGCGGCACTGCGGAACCGCCGCCCCCCGTGTCGCGCGCCTTTGGCAAACGATAAAGGCGCAGCGCCGTAGCATTCAATCTGCTTATATCCACCCGCCCGGTTAAAAGCCGGATGGGGGACCATTTTACCTGAACATGATCAATGTCCAGCCACACCCCATTACCATCCGCGACACTGAGTGCTGACAGGGTAAAGTCGCCAAAAGGCGAGCCGTCTATGGACCCGAGAACCACCCCACCCTGATCATCGCTTAAGCGGCTATTGACCCAACTGACAAGCTGCTTTTTTCCAGCATCACTTTCGAGGTAAAAATACCCAGACACCAGCAAAAGCAGTCCGGCCAAAGCGATGGACAGCGCGCCTAGCCCAAGGTGTTGCCATAAAGGGCGTTTTGGTTTTATCTGCGGGTCTTTGCTCATTAGAAGGCCTGTCCAAGGCTGATATAAAATTGCATGCGGCTTTCGCCCGGCCTGCGATTAAGCGGAAACGCCATATCAAAGCGAATGGGGGCGAAACTTGTATGGTAACGCACCCCCGCGCCGACGGCCCAACGAAAGCCGCTCAATTGAGGGAATTTATTCCTATAGACATTGCCCCCTTCAACAAATGCAACAACGCCGATTTTCTCTGACAGGCGCCAGCGCCCCTCGGTGGCGATCTCAGCAACCGATCGTCCGCCCAATGGTTTATTGGCAGCATCCAATGGGCCAACCTTTTGAAACGAAAACCCCCGAAGCGACCCGCCGCCCCCGGCAAAAAATCGATGTGTGGCAGGTAGCGTCACAGTCTCCGCACCCAAAATAGTGCCAAGGCGTGCGCGGACAGCCAGCACCAAGCGCTCATCACTGACCAGTGGGTAATAGGTGCTGCCTCTTATTTCGCTTTTAAGATAGGTAAAATTCTGCGCGCCAAAATTATTTGTCGGCGCCACAAAGCCGGAAACCCGCAGTCCCCGACTTGGGTCCAAAAGGTCATCGGAACTATCCCAACGGGCCCCCATGGGCAGTGATGCGAGGACATATTGATGATTAACCTGCTGGTCATTGATATCGCTATATTCAAATTCGACATGGCCAAAAAGCGCCAACCGGGGCGTGATCACCCGTTCTAACCCAATGCGGGCCTCGGCCACCCGCGCATAGTAAGCCGCCGTATCTTGTCGGCGTAAAGCCCCCTCAATGAACAGGACCTGATCAAGCCGGGAAAAATTAGGGATCTCAAAACGGCTTGCTAAAGACTGCTCGATTTCTGCGGCATGTGCCGTCAGCTTTAACCGATTGCCGCGATGGAATATATTTCGGTGCTCCCAAGACACTTCGCCGCCAAGACCTTCGGCTGTCGAGTAACCCGCCGATATACCAAGAGTGCGATGCTCTGCTTCTGTGAGGGCGACAACCACATCCGCATGATCATCCACGCCCGGCACGACCTCAATACTCACGCGTGAAAAAAGACGTGATTGATCGAGCTCGGACCTAAGACCTTCGATCAATTTCTGATCGTAATAGGCATCGCCGCCCCATGCATAAAGGGTATGAATATAGCTTTCTTTGACTGTGCCAAGGCCCTCAACCCGCACCTCGCCTATTTTCTGACGCGGACCGCTGGCAATGATAAAAGTGGGGTTCATGGATTGATGACTGTGATCAACCACGACCTCACGGTTTATTTTTTGCGCAAAAGGAAACCCATATTCAGGCAAAATATTCAAAATCTGCGCCTCGGCCATCACCACATTCTCAGATATGGCTGGGCCGCCATTGACCAGTGTTAGGCTATTATAGATTTCATCGCGAATTTGCGCGTCTGGTGGCGGGTCTTGATAATCTATTATAACGTCGCCAATGGTATATTGCGCCCCCGACTCGACATGAATATCGATATCAAAATGATCGCCATTTCGCGCCACACGCTCACTGACGCGACCGCCATAATAACCATACGAACGCAATATCCTCGTCATCAAACGCACGTCTGATTTAATCAAACGACGCAAATTGGAAATAGACACCAACACATCGGAACGACGGGCTTCCAACAATGACGTGGCCTTGAATGTCGCGCGAATATCCGCGAATTCACCGCCGTCCAGCCCAGATATTTTAGCGTCATACGAAAAATTTTCCGCGGCAGATAACGGCGCGCAACCCAAGAACACCGTCAAGAAAAACCCAAACAGCATTGAGGATAGAATGGCGCTAAACCCTTCGCGTGCGCGCCCCTTTAGGTCAGGCATGTTTGACGTTCTCATCATCGGCCCATCATGCGGTGTCATTGTGTTGATGTTATAATTGCGCTGTAACAGGGGGTATTAGAACCACTTTAGTTTTTTGAACAACAAGATTTGGAAAAATATGATCCCTGCAAGAAAGCCACAGAACATCCAAAATGCCCAATTGTTTTCTGCACCGGGTATGCCGCCAACGTTAATACCGAGTAAACCCGTAAGGAAGCCAAGCGGCAAAAAGATGGCAGCGACAACAGACAGCATATAAAGGTTTTTGTTCATTCTATCTGATAAGCCGTTCGCCAATTCATCCTTAACGATTTGCGCCCGTTCGCGAATGGTGTCCAAGTCTTCAATATAGCGGATGATACGGTCGAGAAATTCCTGCATGCGGCGTCTTTGTATCTGGTTCAACCAGGCTTGTTCGGACGTCCGCAGTGCCGCGATCACGTCCCGTTGCGGGGCAATATAACGCCTGTACAAAATTGCCTGTTTGCGAATAGTGGTGATGGCCTGGCGGTCTTTTGTATCGGGCAAATCCATAACACGCTCTTCAACATCGTCAAGATGTTCATCCAGCGCCGAGAAAAATGGCTCCATCCGGTCAAACAGATGACTGGCCAGCATCACCAGAAAATCCCCCGTATCCTTTGGACCTTTACCGGAAAGCAGGCGCTTGCGGATACTCCCGATCGATTTGAGGGACTGGCGTTGGACGCTGATAACACGGTAGGGGTCAATCCATAGGCGAGTGGAGACCATATCCTCTGGTTCCGCGTTTTCATTCAGGTTTATCCCCCGCAAAATCAACAGGGTTCCTTCTTCAAACTCAAGAATACGCGGTCGTGTCGCCTCCGCGGTCAGGGCGTTGATAATGATCGGGTCCAGATAGGGCGCTTCGCTTTCCAGCCATTTGCGGCTGTTCGGTTCATTCATATCAAGATGCACCCATGATGGCGTCTCTTCGCGGCTGGCTTTGGCAATATCATCGCCATAAACCATGTGGCCTTTACCGTCCCCATCAAAGGACAAGGCATGGAGTATGCCTTTGGTGTCAGCCATTTTTTAGTGCCTCTGTAATTTCAGAAGACTTGATGTGTAAATCTCTCTGTGGGAAGGGGATTTCGATATCGGCGTCTTTAAATTTGCGCCAGATATCAAACAAAACGTCGCTCTGCGCTTGCCAACGCCCGGCGGTCACGTCGTTCAGCCAAAAATGCAAAATGAAATTTACAGAGCTATCACCAAACCCGCGCAAATAGCATTTGGGCTCTGGCTCACTTATACACAGCGGGTGCGCGCGGGCGGCCTCGAGCATCAGGTCAGACGCTTTTTGCAGATCGGACCCATAAGCAACCCCCATGGCAATTTCGATGCGACCCCGTGTGTTACTATAGGTCCAGTTGGTTACACTGCTGGTGATAAAATCCTCATTCGGGATCATGATTTCTTTACCGTCGAAGGTCTCGACCAAAGTAAAGCGAGCACTTATTTTACGAACAAACCCGGATATCCCGCCACTCATTTCCACCAAATGATCTTGTTCCACTGATTTTTCAAACAGCAAAATCAACCCGCTGACAAAGCTAGAGGCAATTTTCTGCAAGCCAAAGCCAAGGCCAATACCAAATGCCCCACTGAAAACAGTCAAGGCGGTCAGATTGATCCCCAGAATGTCGAGCGTGACAAGCAGAGCGACCATATAAATCAAAATCTGCGTTATTTTGAGGTAAAGGGACCGATTTGCGGAGCGTATATTCCCTAAATGGCCAAGTCGCGATTCAGCAAAGTCCGCGGCAATAGCGGCTGTCCAAAAGACCAGAATAATGATCAATAGCGCCTTCAGCACCATATAGACGCTGATCGAATAGTCACCTACGGTAAAAGAAAGCACCTCGGTGTCTGTATATTCCTTAAGGATTTCAAAATACCCGGCCCAACCCAGTCCAAGCATCGCGGCCAGGGTCAGAAAAATTAGCCACCGTGCCCAAGGTCCATTCGGTTTTAGCAGGTTTATCAATAAGTTTTTCATAGCATATGGTACTTGTAAAAATCCGTGATTCCAAGCTGGTTCTGTTTCGTTTTATTCTGGCCACCACCAATGCGGAGCACCGCGCCACATTAGAAATTAATGGTAACAACAATTGAATCCATATAGAGGCCGGGGGCGACATTCTGACCAGAATCTATCCGCCCATATGTGGTGTAATTGCGGGTGACACAACATAAAACAGGAAAGCTATAACTGTCTGGTACGGCGACAGTGCTGCCCTTGCCGTCACCCCAAATAATCATATGACTGACATCCGTATAGATATTATATTCGAGCAGATAGCGTTTAGGGCCAGCCATTTCCCGCGGCTTGCTGCCTTTTTTTGCGCCTGAGAGTTCGATCTGATAGGACATGATGTCGCCAATCGTATCTGTGCCGCAGGTGACCTCTATATTGCCTGCGCTATCGACAGCAAGCTGAGCAAGTCCATCATAAGCCCCAAAATACACATCCGTTGATATGACGGAACAATAACAGTTCTTACACGGCTTTGGCTTTTTCGGAGCAGCAACCGCACCACCAACAAAGGCGGCCACCAAAAATACCAGCAATAGACCAAAAATCGGTGTTTTCATCGTGGGTTCTCTCTGGTGCAGACCAACGTTCCCAAGCGTTTAGGAAACCGGCTGGGCTTTAATGCCTCAAGTCTTACAGTACAATCGCCGCTTGGTACATGTGCGTTCAAGACCAACGGCTGATCAAGGCCCGTAATATAGGTTTCACCCCCAAAACCTATGGGAAATTGGAGCGCACTGTCAACACTGCGCAGGACCGTCCCTGTTGGCAAGGGGGTGCCATCGTCATCAACCAGCCGCAACACCGCCGCAACGCTTTGTGAGACAGAAAATTCCAACATCACACCGCTGCGTCGCCGTGGCACCGGACGAAGGCTTATGGCCCCAATATCTGCGGTCATGGGTAAATCCAGCGGATCAATGGATATCTTGTTTTCTTCATAGGGCCGCAACCGAGAGATTAAAGCCAGTCCCGCGCTGTTGGTTCGCTCCACCAGCCGATTGTCTCTTAGCAATCCGATGCCCTCGAAATTGCCCACTTTGACCACGGCAAAACTGTCGTCGATGGGACGCGATAGAAAACTATGGCCGTCCATCCAGACAAACCCACCGCGCATTCCAACCCTCGTCGCATTCTTGCCCCCAAACCGGCTATGGTCGAGCGTTACAATCCCCTTGTTTGAAACATAGGTTACGCCCGCCTGTTCACGGTCAATACCATTGACACTGATTTCACCACGAAAACCAATGCCCCCATCGCTGGGCGCATTTTGATTAACACGGACATTGCCACGCCAGCGATCCCCGTCATAATCTGTCGATACACTGCCCGTTGCCCGCGTTCCCAGTCGTCGCGTGAAGACCAAAAACAGTGATGTCTCGTTGAATTCGCCAAATGAACGCGCCACGTTGAAACTTAGGGACCCTAGATTGCCCACCTGCAGGGAATAGTTGGCGCTTAAGACCTCTAGATCGGACGTCAGACGCTCGTCAATGCGCGTATAGTTGAGCGAAAGTGCGCTGTCATCACTGACATCAAGGCTCACTCTGGCATTGCTGCGCATCCGCGGTTCTTCAAACCCCGCAAAAGTCCCCAACCGCGTGAAATTTTTAGAAATCCACTCGTTCGATGCACTCACCCCCCATGTTTCAGATTCCCACGAAAAATCCAGTTGAACCAATCCACCTGTTCGGCCATCTTCTGCGCTGAGCGCGATAGCCCCCGAAAAAATACCGCCAATCGGTGTCTGCCAATCCACATAAGGGCCGATACCTGCGCGCTTGGTTGACGCCTCGGCATGGACCCCTGCCGTGATGGCGTTATTGATGCCCCGCCGATAAGTGCCAGAGACAAAGGGTTCTTGATAGTCATTGCTGTTGACCGCGTAATAGGTCCGCAGCACCCCTGCTTCGACTGAAAATTCAACCAAATCAGGACGCAGTAGCTTTCTACTGGCATAAAATGGTTGGTTCAAAATGGCCTCTCGCCCCAACACGTCGGTGACCACCACATGAAGATTACCAGCTCCGGTGATCACTGGCGGTTGCTCAATCGTAAAGGGTCCAGAGTCCAAGTCTATTTGCGCGCGGCGGATTCCGTTGACAAAAATCTCAGCCGTAGACGGCAGCGATGCGCTGCCGGAAATCGTTGGGGTCGGAAAACTGACAAAGCCGGGTTGAAGGCCAAAATCAGTGCCAAATTGAACCCCACCAAACCGCACGGCCCGACCCCAACCGCCATGTTGGGAAATGCTATCCCCCAACCGCAATCGCAGGCGCTTTTCCGGGTAGTCTATGGTCCAATTGGTCGTTAAACGGGTGAACTTGCTGTCCCCGTTCAGCGTTGAATTGGTGAAGGTCAAATTCCCAGATCCGTGGTTGGAGAATACACCTACCTCTGCCATGCCAGCGAAAAAGTCCGTGGTTTTGCTTTTCTCTGCCAACACATCATAGTTCACAAACAGGCCCAACGGTGTGGGGTCGGGCGGAATAATATCGTAGCGTCTGGTTAAAATGTTGCCCGGAAAGCAGCTCGGCTGACAGGAAATTGCAAGGTGCAATTGCCCTTCGTTAAACTGAAACGTCAAGCCTGGCACCGCGGAAATTGGCAGATATGAACGCCCCCGGTACGAAATAACGGGAATATCGGGTAGGACAAACCCTAGATATTCAAAATCTTCCACCCGCAGGTAATAGGTACCGCCTTCTTGAAACGCTGAAAACACGCCCCCACGTCCAACGCCATTGACATCAATAGTGATGAAATAGGCTTGTTGCTCCGCTTGCGCGACCGCCTCGTCAAATCTGAATGTAATGATGAATAGGGTAACGACAGCAGCGAAAAGCGCGCGCTTCCCCGCATTATGCATCATTTTCCAATCGGCAGGGAACCTTCATAAAGACCCTGATCCGTTGATATTTGAAATTCAACAGTATCTGGTAATGGCCCACTGATCGGGTTCAATCCGTCTAATCGCCAGCTCATAGTGGCCCCCGGCAGCACATATTGATGAGCAGACGCCGCAAACCGAAAACCAGACCGAGAAGAAAGCTGAACCCCGCTCACCAAAGCATGTACGGTACCGCTATTGCTGACCGTCATCCACAGGCCCGCAGCGCCGCGGCTTTCCATATGCCATGTCAGGTTAGGCTGAGAGAAATCTTTGGGCGGCAGAAACACAGGGACACCAATACGCAGGGCAACTTGAACGCCTGTTTCGCCCTCGGCAGGCTCGGGCGGTATTTCTTGTATAAACAGACGGTAAGCCTCTTCGCTATTCCAATTTTTGCGGTCCTGTTCCAGCCCCACACGCACGATCTGGGTACTGCCAGCACCAACAACAAATAAGGGCGGGCAAGCCATAAGGCCCATATCATCAGATGGTTCATAGACGTCCTCGCCATCTCGTTGCGACCATTTCATCAATTGCATTTGAATGGCTGTCTCTGTGTCGCCCTGATTATCCACTGTAATCGCGACAATATCCTGATCCTCGGTGATCACGACCCTGGTCGGGCGAACAACCAATGACGCAGCAGCATGAACAGCACTTGTGGGCACCAAAACGACCAGCAACAAGGCCAGACCGAATGCATGACCACCCATCAAGGATTTAGTCATTGAAAAGCTGGGGATATTCAAAAGTCGACCGTCAGAATGACTAAATCGTCCTTTGCTTTCATAAGGCCGTTCACAGCGTCTTGGGAATAAGCGCCCAAACCAGTCGGTGAATTTTGCGTTGAGCTTTCTGCTCGTCCAATGGTGTGATAATTGTTTTGTGTGCATTGAATTTCAACCGGTTGCCCGGCCCCCATTATGGCTGTTGCGTTAACGCTGATTGCGCAGGCTGGCAGAACGGTAACACTCACGCCGAAACGAGTGGACGCCCGCCTATCAAGCCCGGACCGGCGTTCCACCGCAGGCGCGCGACTTTGATCATTCTGTGTGCGACGATCACTAGATGTCCAAGTCTCAGCCAGCACAGCACCCGGCAGCATTATATAGCAACAAAAACTCGCGCCGACGCAAAAGGCCGTAAGAGTTTTTGGCGTTATCAATGCCAAAGATGACTGATTATCAGGCTGCATAAGAACCGTTCTTTCTGCGAACACTTGACTCTCGCACATGCGAAAATCACAAACTCACAAATCCAGCACCCGTCGTTACCCGTGCCCAGTCAACCGACTAAAAGCTTACGGTTACGGTAATCAAATCAGCATACGCCCCTGGGGTCACACTTTGTAACGCGGGTATCCGACCATATGCCGTCAAGGTTTGCGGCGAGCCTGTTCCGGTTCCAGAAACCCGATCGGTCCCCTCTCCCCAAATTGTGGTCCGTCCTGCATCTTGGTAAATTGCATAGTTCAACGTATTTGCGCCAAATTCCATAACCCTGACCGTGGTCGTCGCCCCTGTGCCCGTTCCGGCATCCAGTGCAACATCATAAGTGGTGGTCAGTGTACAGGTCACATCAAGCGTTGTCGTCGCATCTGTATCCGTTGCGTTCAGCGGATCATAAGCACCAAAGCCCAGATCCGTTGCTGTGACAGAACACGCATCACCGACGCTGGTTGTCACGTTAAATGTGTCCGTCGCCGTTTGCGCCAATGCGCTTGCGCCGGATAGAAACATCGCCAAACCTGCCATCGCAAAACTGCCAACAAATATGCGGGGGAAATACTCTTCGCGACATGTCATTTGTACTCTCCTTATTCTTATTAATCTTAGAGTTGCACGGGCTACTGCTGAGTTTACTTTTGTAGCTTAGCAAACATGCCGTTGATTATCCACTCTTCCAATGCAGGCATCATTGATTGGCATCAAATTAGCGCGCATCACGATAAAGGCAATGCCTGCGGAAAATTGATTGACCGCCCTATTTCAATAGTCGCCGCGCTTCCGAAGCCCCCTATTTGCAGTTTGTCGCAAGATATCTTTTGGCGCACCAACATGTGGTGACAAGCTCCACTTTAATGGCCTAGACTGCGACCATGGATTTAGGATGGATCGCAATCGCATTCGGTGACGTCGTCTGGATATCGCTGGCCTTTGTTTTAGGCATGATTTCCAGAGTTTTTGGGCTGCCTCCTCTTGTCGGCTTTTTGGTCGCTGGGTTTGCTCTCAATGCCTTTGGGTTCTCTGGAGGTGAAACCCTCAATAAATTGTCCGATTTAGGGATTACCCTGCTGCTGTTCACTGTGGGACTAAAGCTCAATCTGCGCACCCTGGCCAAGCCCCATGTTTGGGCTGTAACTGGCATTCACACTGTCATTATTGTCTCCATCATAAGTGCTGTGCTTTATGGCTTAGCGATTGTTGGTGCGCGCTTCGTGGCAGATTTAAGCCTACAAAGTGCCATACTGATCGCCTTCGCCCTCAGCTTTTCCAGTACGGTTTTTGTCGTTAAATCGCTGGAAGATAAAGGTGACCTGTCTTCATTGCACGGCAGAATCGCCATCGGCATCCTCATCATGCAGGATATCGCCGCCGTTGTTTTTCTGGCCGCCTCAACAGGGAAAATGCCGTCTGAATGGGCGTTCATGCTTTTGTTATTAATCCCCTTGCGCCCCATCTTTGCCCACATTCTGCAACGGGTGGGGCACGGTGAATTATTGGTGCTGTATGGTTTCATCCTCGCCATGGGCGGTGCAGAAGCCTTTGAATTGGTAGGATTAAAGGGTGATCTAGGCGCTCTTGCCCTAGGGGTTATGATTGCCAGCCATCCCAAAAGCGACGAAATGGCCAAAACCATGCTTGGCTTCAAGGATTTGTTTTTGCTGGGGTTCTTTCTATCCATCGGCTTGTCTGGCCAAGTCACTGCGGATGTCATTTTATGGGGTATTTTACTGACGCCGCTGATTTTTCTTAAGACTGGTTTATTCTTCGCGCTGCTCACCGGATTTAGCCTACGGGCCCGCACCGGGTTATTGGCATCGCTCAGTCTCAGCAACTTTAGTGAGTTTGGCCTAATCGTCGCGACAATTGGTGTTGCCAATGGATGGCTTGAGGGAAAATGGCTGATCGTTATCGCGGTCGCTATGTCACTGTCCTTTGCAGTCGCCGCGTTGATCAACACTCACTCGCACCAGCTCTATACACGTTACCGCGACTTTTGGAAAAAACTGCAACGCTCCGATCTACTAACTGACGACAAGTTGCTGGATATTGAAGGTGCGACGGTCGCTGTGATCGGCATGGGGGGTATTGGCACCGGCGCGTTCGACAGCATGGAAAAATTATATGGAAAGAAAGTCGTCGGCATCGATATTGATCCCGTCACAGTCAATCGCCACACCGCACTGGGCCGTCACATATTGATGGGCGACCCAAGTGATGCAGACTTTTGGGACCGAATGCAGGAAGCCCACACGCTGGAACAAGTGATGTTGGCACTGCCTAGACTGGCGGCCAACCTTGCGGTGCTTGAACAATTAAATGCGGTTGGGTTCAAAGGGCGGATTGCCGCGACCGCGAAATTCCCAGACGATGTCAGCGCCCTAAAAGAAGCTGGCGCAGATAGCGTCTTTAATATTTACAGCGAAGCAGGTGCAGGCTTTGCAGGTCACGTGGCGTTACCGGAAGAAGTACGCGCCCGCAGGAAACCTTAGCCTGAATATTATCTTCTGCGATTCCTGTTATATTCTGACCAACGGTATTTGACGTGGAAAAACGTTCTGATTTAATGATGTCGACGCCTAGAAGGGAGCCCCTAATGTCCGCCAAATTCAAAATAATGGTCCTAAGTTTTGCGGCGGTGATTTTCACTGTTGCAACAAATGCCATCGCCGATAACGAGCGCCCAAGAGCCAGAGACTTGGGTCTTGTGGTTGGTACTATGAAGACAGGGGCCTTTAACGCCATTACCGATGTGGCGGGGGTGCGCGTCGGTCACGTCACGGTTATCGAAGGCGCGGATACTAGAACGGGTGTCACCGCCATCATTCCAGCAAAGGGGGATCTTTATGCGCAGCCGATTCCGGCTTGGATTCATATTGGCAATGGGTACGGTAAATTGGTGGGGGAAACCCAGGTCCGCGAATTTGGCGAAATTGAAACCCCGATCCTCTTGACCTGCACACTCTGTGTGTGGACCGCCGCTGAGGCCATGGCCGATTATATCCTCTCCCGCCCCGGCGAGCCGGAACATACCCTTAACCCCATTGTTGGGGAGACCAATGATAGCATCGTCAATGACATGTGGAGCGACCCCCTAAAGCCCGAGCATGTGGTCGCAGCACTTGAGGGCGCCACCAGTGGCCCAGTGGCAGAAGGCAGTGTCGGCGCGGGCACAGGCACACAGTTATTCGGCTGGAAAGGCGGCATCGGCACCAGCTCGCGGGTTCTGCCATCATCGCTGGGCGGCTATAGCGTCGGTGTTCTGGTGCAAACCAATTTCGGCGGCACGCTGGAGGTTAACGGCGCCCCGGTTGGCCGTGAACTGGGCCGTTATGCCTATAAAGATCAGCTTGAAGCCGACAGGGTTGAAGACCACCCCAAAGATGGCGGTTCGATGATGATGGTGGTGGCAACCGATGCGCCGCTTGATAGCCGCAATCTTGAGCGTCTAGCACAGCGGGCGATGATGGGCCTCGCCAAAACCGGATCGGTCGCCCATAACAGCTCGGGCGACTATGTGATTGCTTTTTCGACCTCTCCTTTGGTGCGTAAGCTCAGATCGTCGCATACACCATGGCCGACAGAAAGCCTGCTCAACCCCTCTATGTCACCGCTTTTTCGCGCCGTTGCCGAAGCAACCGAGGAATCCGTCTACAATGCCATGTTTGCCGCAACAACGGTCACAGGGCGCGGCAATACCCTGCACGCCATTCCACACGACAAAGTGTTGGAGATTTTAGAAAAATACCGGGTGCTGAACTGGGATCAAACCCTGCCACCACACCGATAAATCACGCGAGTTTACGCAAGCCCGACAGCACCGCCTCACCCAGTTGATCAATCTCGGCCTGTCCCATGGGGGTGGACAGAATGCCCATGGCTGTATGAACCATCATAATGCCATTGTCATACATGTGGCCGATAAACTGGTTCAGCTTTTTGCTTTCCTCGGCTGTTGGGAAGGCGGAGCGATAATCAGTCGGCGCATCGGCCTTTAGATGCAGACGGAACATATTTCCGGTCCCCGTTACCGACGCCGCAACATCTGCTGTTTTAATGGCTTCGTTGATTGTTTTGCGGGCAATATCCCCAAGTGCATTGAGGCGCGCCACAGCACCTTTATCAAATAATTCCATCGCCACACGTCCTGCGACCATGGTGATGGGATTGGCGGAAAATGTACCCGAATGCGGCAAGCGAAGCCCCTTTTCGCCGCGCACAAAAACGCTCATGACGTCATCCGAGCCAGCCAAGACGCCAACGGGGAAGCCGCCGCCAACCAATTTACCCATACTGGTCAGGTCAGGTTCCACATCAAAGCGCGATTGCAGGCCAGCAAATTCAGAGCGGAAGGTAATAACCTCATCCAACATCAGAAGCGCACCATTTTGACGCGTCCATTGATGAATAGCCGAGACAAATTCATTGCTTGCAGGAACCAGCCCCACGCGATGCGGCATGGGGTCGATTAACACAACCGCAATTTCATCGCGGTGCTGATCCAGAACCTTGATCGCGGCCGCCGCATCATTAAAGGGTAAAATCACCACATCACTGGAAACACCCGCCGGTGTCCCCACCGCAAGCGGAACCGGGTTCGGGTGGTCCTTTTCGCCCCATGTTGCAGGTTGCGGGGCTTGACTGACCTCGGCATAGTCATAAGCGCCGTGATAGGCGCCTTCGACCTTGGCGATTTTCGCGCGGCCCGTATACGCCCGCGCCGCTTTCAGGCCTGCCATAACCGCCTCAGTCCCCGAATTCATAAAACGCACTTTATCAAAGCTGGGTGCCCGGGCGCACAACAGCTCGGCATATTCAATCTCCGCCTCTGTCGCCAGGGTAAAGGCTGTGCCTTTATGAAGCTGCTCTGTGACCGCCTCAACAATCGCCGGATGGGCATGGCCATGGACCAAAGACGCCATATTATTGGCAAAGTCCACCCGTTCAACGCCGTCCACATCGACCACACGACACCCGACCCCGTGTGAGACATAGATAGGGTGCGGGTCCCTCAGCAGTGTATTTCGGCTGACCCCACCGGGTAGAGATGCTTGTGCACGTTCAAAAAGTTCTTTGCTATGATTACTCATAATGGCCTCTTCAACCTTATGCAGGCAGCACCTTACCGCCTGTTTTCTCGACAATTTCTTGTAAGGTAACACCCGGTGCCAACTCGACAACGCGGAACCCATCCGGCGTGGTGTCCATGACCGCCAAATCAGTATAAATCCGCGAAACCACACCCTTGCCGGTGAGCGGAAATGTGCAGGCATCCAACAATTTAGCTTCACCCGTCTTGGTCACATGCTGGGTAATCACAAGCGTTTTGCGCACCCCCGCAACCAAATCCATGGCTCCGCCCACGGCGGGCACCGCATCGGCTGCGCCCGTGGACCAGTTCGCGAGGTCTCCCGCGCTTGAGACCTGCATAGCCCCCAAAACACAGACGTCAATATGGCCACCGCGGATCATCGTGAAACTGTCCGCATGATGAAACAAACTGGCGCCGGGTAACATGGTGACCGCTTTTTTGCCGGCATTGATCAATTCCGGGTCTTCTTCACCCGCAGCAGGCGATGGCCCCATGCCAAGCAAGCCATTTTCAGTATGGTAGATAAATTCGCGGCCCTCCGGCACGAAATTGGCGACCATTTCAGGAATGCCAATGCCCAAATTCACGTAGGACCCATCGGGAATGTCCTGTGCGGCGCGTTCGGCCATTTGCGCACGGCTCCATCCTTTCACAGTCTCGCTCATGGATAAGATTTCCCTTCTGCGATCAACTGCGATTCAATTGCTGGATCTGCAACGTGAACAATTTTATCAACGAAAATGCCCGGGGTCACCACATGCTCTGGGTCAATCTCACCTGGCTCCACGATGTTGCGGGCTTGGACGATTGTCGTGTCTGCCGCGGTGCACATGATGGGGCCGAAATTGCGCGCCGTTTTGTTGTAAATCAGGTTGCCAACATGGTCTGCAGTTTCACATTTCACCAGCGCAAAATCAGCGGTAAGGCCATATTCCATCACATAACGGCGGCCATTGAACTCGCGGGCTTCTTTCCCTTCAGCCAAGGGCGTATCGACGCTGGTTGCGGTATAGAAGGCCGGAACACCAGCACCCCCTGCGCGGATTCGCTCCGCCAATGTGCCTTGGGGAACCAATTCCAGCTCAATTTTGCCCGCCCGGTACAGCTCTGGAAACACCTTGGAATGCGAGGACCGCGGATAGGAACAAATCATCTTTGCCACCTGCCCGTTGCCAATGAGGGCGGCAAGGCCGACTTCGCCATTGCCGGTATTATTATTGATGACCGTTAGGTTACGACTGCCATGATCAATCAGCGCATGGATCAATTCCATGGGACTGCCAGCTTCACCGAAGCCGCCGATCATCACGCTCGCCCCATCCGGAATGGACGCGACCGCTTCTTGCAGCGAACTTACACGCTTATCTATCATACCGATTACAGCCTATTCAGCAGCGGAGACATTATGCTCCCGTTTCGCGGCTTCGATATATTCGTCAAACAAGCCCAACTCGTCATACACAACCCGATCAATATAGTCGTTGAACCAGATGGCATTCGGGTTACGGCCAGCAATAGCGACTTTACCTTTGTTTGGCGCATCAAAATAGCTGCGCAGGTTTTTAAAGATAATCACGCCATTTTCGCCATTTTTGGCACCCTCAACGGCATCATTGGTCACCGCAACAACTTCGGTTTTGCCTTTATAATGCGTAATCGACAAACGCGCGTGCGCCTCCACGCCGGACAGACCTTTTTGCGACTCGTTCAGGATGTTCCACGCCTCTTCAATAGGGACATTGAATGCGCGGTGCCCAACAATATCGCGACCGCAGAAGAAATAATGGTTTTCAATACTGTTGCGGCGTGTTTCGCGTTGCAGAATCCGCAACGCATCCGGGTCATTGTTGATGCCCTTAATGATCGGCGCTTGGTTATCGACGGAGATCCAATTGCGCTTGCCCAGTTCGGACACAGCCTTCTTGGTGACATCCAACCACTGCAAGCCGCCTTCGGGGTCTTCGATATAATTGCCATCAGCGTCCTTTTTCAGGAATTCATCAGGGTGATTGAAATGCACCATATAGCGCAGCGTCACGCCGGGCCATGTTTCATGAAACTTATCAAGCATATCAAAGAATGTGTCGTCAAAGCGCGCCGGGAAAAACGCCATTTCCTTGGTGCCGATGCGGATCTGTTCAATGCCCGCCTCTGCCAAAGCAGAAAGCCACTGGGCGATATTTTTATTCCCCAGCACCATGGGGTCACCACCGGACATCAAAATTTCGCGCAGGCGCTCGCGACCGGTTTTGGGGTGAATGCCGCCATTTTCGGCGACAATTTTATTGTGCTCCAGAATATAAGGGATCAATTCCTCAACCCGCGCCAAACCCTTGGGGGCCACCGTACCATCGGGACGCTCGACCTCTTTTTTCGCGATCAATTCTTCGCGGTAGCAAAAGCGACAATGTGATGAACAGGTTGACGCCACATAGATCAAGCCCAATTCATATTTATGAATCAAGCCTTCGATGGGGCTAAAGTCCATTTGCTTACCCGGGTCGGGCGCACCTGTCAGGTCATAGGTTTCCTTCGGGCTGGCCTTGGCAAGCGTTTGCAGTGATGGGCTGTTTTTCACCTGTTCGAAATAGTGGCGGGTAATTTTCACTGGCATACGCGCTTCAACGTCACGGTCAGTGCCTTTTAGCGCCTGCAACTCAGCCAGTTCGTCGGCGGAATATAAAGACCTCATATCTTCGGGCACACTGCCGTCGACAAACTTCTTCAGTCCCGTGATGATCTCGCGCTCGTATTTGCCGTTTTGGACGCTATCCAGAAAGGCTTGTTCTTTTGCTGATGGCTGGTACTTACCCATGATGTCACCCTTTAATTTCGCTCTTGAATGTGTCTCTAGTGCTGAAAAGGGGCCAGAGATTGGCTCACCCTTATCTGAGTCCGCAAAAGAATTACTTATTCGTGCGCGCTTGGCAACTGAATAAATGCCACAGTTCATTACTTTTTGTAATGATTAATCAGGTCTTGTTTCACTCAATAACCAAGATCGAAAGGCCTTGACCGACGGATTATCACGCCGACTATGGGGCGCCACAAAATAATAAGCAGAGGCACTGAGAACCGACAGCTCGGAAATTGGGCCATCAAATACCGGAACAAGCAGGCCGTCATCCAGTTCCGCTTTTATCAAAAATACCGGCATAAGCGCCACGCCCAAGCCCGCAACAGCGGCCTGCGCTGCGGTGGCAAACTGGTCAAAATGCATCCCCGGCTTGGGCGCGGGGGTTTCCCCCAAACCGGCGTGATCAAACCATTCGTGCCATGCGGCGGGGCGCGTGGAAAGATGCAACAATGGCAGGTCCAATAGCCCTTCCGGGCCAGCCAGCTTATGCTGGGCAAGAAACGCGGGCGAGCAGACAGGAATGACCTCCTCAGCCATCAAAAACGTACAGTCAGCATCCGGCCAGTCTGGCTTACCGTAGTGAATCGCCGCATCCAGCCCTTCTTCGGCAAAATCAAACGGCGACAAATGCATGGAAAAATTTATCGTTATGCGCGGATGTCGATCCAGAAAATGCGGCAGTCGCGGGATCAACCAGCGCGTACCGAATGTTGGCAGGATGGCAAGATTAAGCGCCCCGCCTAGGGGGTCGCTCATCAAATTAAGACTGGCAGCGCGGATAATGTTCAGGGCTTGATGAACCTCCCGCACATAGACCTCGCCCGCGGCGCTTAATCGCACCCGTTGGCGCGTGCGCTGAAACAGACGTACGCCCAATTGATCTTCAAGGGCGTGAATTTGCCTGCTAATCGCTCCTTGGGTCAGGTCAAGCTCGCGCGCTGCACCCGAGAAACTACCGGCGCGGGCCGCAGCTTCAAATGCGGCCAGCATACTTGTAGATGGCAATAGGCGTCTGCTGCTCATAATCATTACTATAAATCATAAACCAACAGACGTCACGGCCTTTCGAATTCACTCAGAAACTGGAAAATCATCAGTCACCACCCAATATCTGTTATAGTGAATGCACAAGAGGGACGGCGCTGGCAGCGGGTTATGCCTTGCCGCGGATGAACAATGGCAGATGATGATGACATAAAGGGCGGGCAAGAAGACTTTGAAGGTGCCTTTGAAGAGGAGCCTGAATTTGACCCGCTGGCGCGCGAAAGGGAGGTGGCACAGAGTCCAGAGCGCGCACTGGCAAGCGACGAGGCCCTGGTTGATGATACTACGAGCCGGCCGCGCAGCAAACTTATAGACCCTGCCCTTGTCGACCTTGAAAACATGCTGGAGCCGAATGTCGATGACACCACCCCGCTTATTCATATGGGGACAACAAGTGCCGATTCCCCACCCGTCACAGGGCCAGTCCGTAGCAGTCCGAGCAATCTGACGCAGCCAGCCCCTGTGCCAGAGGATATCAATACGCCCCCGCTGACGCCTGAGGACATAGAGCCCCCGAGTATTTTAATCGATAACCTAGCTGTGGATGAACGCGCGGACGGTGCCGTCATCGGTGGCTTGACCGTGGTTGGTGAGCCATTTGGCGAAAACCGCACCTACCTTATTGATGACGACAGGTTTGAAGTTGTCGCCGACCAGTTAAAGCTCCGCCCCGGCATTGGTTTGAACTATGACCTAGAGCAGGAAGTGCCCATCCAGATCGAGGTTACAGACGCAAACGATATCACCTATGCGCAGAAATTCACCGTTATGGTCAATGATATTAACGTCGCGCCGGTGGATATCGATCTAGATAACCAGCGCGTTGCGAAATTAACGCCGGGCGCTATTGTCGGCCAGCTTTCAACATTTGATCCTGATTTGGGCGATATCCATACCTATGCAGTTTCCGATGATCGTTTCGAAATTGTCGCTGGCACCTTGAAGGTACAAGATGGTGTTGTCTTGGCCGCTGACACTGAACCGACCATTGATCTTGATATCACGGCGACGGACACGGGCGGACGCGCTTACACTGAAACCTTCATGCTGGATGTCATCGACCCTGTCTGGCCCGACGACACACCGAACGAGTCCATATCATCAGACCCAGCCGATGCCGAAATTGGCGATCCCTTCATCGCCAGCCCCCCAGCAGATGAGATTGCCAGCAGCACAGGGAGTGATATTCAACTGGGCACGAGCAATGATGAAACAGGGGTCGTGGACTTCATGTCACCAGCCGTGGTCGAAGATATGCCATACGCTGCCAGTGATTTAAGTGACGATATGGCCGATATTTCACCGCCACCAGACACCGCCCTTGGCTGGACCATTGTGTTTGACGATGGCAACTCGCTCACGGGCACGGGACTGGACTATATGGATCTAAGCAACGATGTGGCCGGAACCATCTATTTTGATGATGGATCAGAGTTTCAATTTAGCGATATAGAAGAGCTGCAGTGATCTGGCTGGAACGCAAATCCGGATGAATACCCCCAAATGAACTCACGGCCCTAGACAAAATCATCACCATTGCTGGATCAAATATGCCAAAGGGCCGCAAGCCGGCATGATGTATCATCGTTTCTCAAAGCCCTCCATCTCGATCCAATTTGATCCGAAAACCATTTTGAACCTTAGAATGAAACGCAAGAAGTTACTCCTCACCATGCAGAGGTAGAATACAACTGATTCGCGAAAAAATAATTGCGTTGAGTCAATGACGCGAATTTATATTTTCTGCCCGACTCCGACAGGCATCGACCTCCACCTCTGGTGAATTTAACGGTAAACGCGGCTACATCTCATCTACTTTGCGCTTGGCCTCGATCATCGCAATCAGCTTTGCTCGCGTGAACAGTTGCGGCAAGACCAGCGGGGTCGACCCCTTTTTCGATGACCAAAAGACATCGATGGGTTGATTGGAACGGCCGTATTGTTCTTCCATATAAGCGACCAAGGCAGGGTCATTATGGGTGCGATCAGCCATCATGAAGACAATGTTATTCTCTAGCATATAAGACTGGAACTCCGGCGTGGAGAAGATCATCTGATCATGTAACACACAGATGATGCACCACGCCGCCCAGTGATGGATGAAAACATCCCTGCCCTCTGCACGCAACTGACCAAGTCGTTCCGGCGAAAAAGGAATGACCGGCATATGCCCCTTACTGGCCTGCACTGTCGTTACTGTCACATCACGCTGAGACGTCACGCTAGACAGGGGGGCTGTGGACTGCACGCTATTAAAGACGTAAAAGACCACCATGGCGCACAAGATCACTGCCGCCGCGCGCCAAGCCCCCGCCAAATGGCGCCAAAGCCAAAAGACAAACGCAATTGCAAACATCGGGACCATTGCCAAAAGCACGCCTGTCGCCCCGGTTTGAATTGACAAAATCCACACCAGCCAAATCACTGTTGCCAACATAGGAAAAGCGAGAAAACTGCGGAACGTCTGCATCCATGCGCCCGGACGCGGGAAAAAGCGTCTGCTGGCGGGTACATAGCCAATCAACAAATAGGGCGATGCCAATCCCAAGCCCATGAATACAAATACACCCAGCGCCAGACCCAAGGGCTGCGCGAGGGCAAAGGCCACTGCTGTCACCATAAAAGGCGCGGTACAAGGGGCAGCAACCAATGTGGCGAGCGTGCCTGTGAAGAAAGAGCCAGTGACACCACCGCGCTCGGTCAGGCTCTGTCCCGCTGAGGATAAAAACCCCGGGATTTCAAACACACCAAGAAAATTTAACGCCATGGTGAAAAACACCAAGGCCATCGCCAAGACAAAAATAGGCGACTGCAATTGATACCCCCAACCCGCACCATCGCCAAAGGCGCGGATCGCGATAAGTATAGCGGCAATGGCGGCAAAGCTGGCAACCACACCAAATGTATAGGCCAATGCATCGCGGCGCACAGCGGCCTCTTTTTGATGCGCTGACTTAATCGCTGAGAACACTTTCAATGCCAATACCGGGAAAACGCAGGGCATGACGTTCAGGATCAAACCGCCAAGAAACGCCAAACCAAGGGCCATCACATAACTGATGTGTTCGCGCGGGTTGCCAGAGGCATCGGACGCGTTCAATTCACTGGCGTCTGCGGCGCGGGCCGTATCGTTTTGCGGCATGATACGATAAAACTCCAAGCCTTTTTCAGCGGGTTTATCCAGCACAAGAATGCCCTCAAAAACTTGGTCATGGGCGATGCCGTCACGCGCCGGAAACAGCGTATAGAACCCGCGTTCTTCATATGCAGCCATGCGCAAAGGCGCCGCGCCAATAAATAGATCAGGACGCACAGGCAGGAAAAAGGCGCGGCTGATGGGGCCATCATCATTATAAGCCCTGTGCATCACCATATTGATGCCCCTGTCATCCACGCGCACCCAATTGCCGCGCATACGGGTTGAAATTCGGGTCCCAACGTGCGTTCCCTCATATACGGGCAGGTCAGATGTTTGGATATTAAGGCGCGCAGAACCAGTCTGTTGAACACAGTCACCTTCGCTATTGTCGTCGCATTGACCATAAATCAGATCTAATTCGATCGTCAGCGGCAAAGTGGTCTCGCCATCGGGCAGACGAACCTGCTGCAGCAACCGCGCGTCAGGTGCAAAAACAAATGTTGGGGCCTGCATGTCGCCAGTCTCCATCAGCGACGGAAATTGAACATCGCCAAGTTGCAGACCGTCGGGCAGACGCCAATGGGCATTTATACCATTTTGCCCCCCCATCTCTCCGGTGTACCAGAAACTATATGGCTGTTGGGTGATCGGGCGGTACGCTATCCAGAAGACATCTGGCTCGTTGGGATCGCTATAGGCGGCAAGCTCCACCCCATCCACTTGATCATTGGTCTGGCCTGAGGCCCCCTGCACATAACCCACTGTCAAACTGACAAGTATCAACAACGCGACCGACACACGGCGCATATAATCGTTCATTCTCATAACTAAAGCCCCCAAATTGAGATCCTCTGGCACTCAAACACATCTATAGTCTATCGGCGCTGGTTCGTCGCATGTTCAATGCGGTGGCGCGTCATATATTTATAACCCTCCATCACAGCGATAATCAGCAAGGCCGGAATGGCCGCAATGACCCATGTGTTAAAACTAACCGGCGCAACATCAAGAACACCCCCCAGAACGGGAATATGCATCGCGGCGATATGTAGGCCTTGCGCCAAAAACACTGCAAATATCAGCCAACGGTTATTGCTGAGCGGCACCAGAAATGCTGACCGTCGTTCAGACCGGCAATTAAAGACATGGGCATTTTCAAACAGCACCAACATCAACAAAAGCATATTGCTGGCTTCAAACGCGCTCAAGCCCGCCGACAAGCTGGCTTGGAAAAATATGAACCCACCAAAGCCCACAATGCCGCCTGAAATCGCCAATTGCTCGATCATGCGACGATTAAAAATACCCTCTGTTTTTGGGCGCGGCTTACGCAGCAATGTGTCTGGTTCGCCCTTTTCAAAGGCCAGTGTTACGTCCTGAATCCCGGATGTTACCAAGTTAAGCCACAGCAATTGCACAGGTGACAATGGCAGTGGTAAACCCGCTGCAATGGATAGGACAAACAGCACGATCTCTGCGGCGCCCGTTGATATTAAGAAATAGATGACCTTGCGAATATTATCATAGGCCACACGGCCCTCACCAATCCCATCGGCGAGCGAGCCCAATTTATCATCGGTCAGGATCAAGTCCGCTGCACTGCGGGCAATATCGGTCCCCGACTTACCCATGGCCGCACCAATATCGGCAACAGCCAGCGCCGGGGCATCATTCACCCCATCCCCGGTCACCGCGACCACATGGCCACCACGCTGCATGGATTGAACGATGACCAATTTTTGTGTTGGCGATATACGCGCAAATAGATGCGCCCGTGCGACCGCGGCGTCAAGCGCCGCATGATCGGATTCCAACGCCGTGATATTCGTACCGGTCAAAATATCCGCTTCCCCTGTCGCAATGCCTAGCTGCTTACCGATGGCGAGAGCAGTCAGCGGATGGTCCCCCGTAATCATACGCACTTCAACCCCTGCGTTTCGACACCGATTGACCGCGTCCTTTGCACTTTCTCGCAGCGGGTCCATCAGCGCAACCAACCCCAGAAAGGTCATGTTCTGCAACGCCTCATGGTCCCGAGATCTGGCTAAACCCTGCGCGACAGCCAGCACCCTATACCCATCGCCCGCTAACCGCTGCATATCCGCCATGATCCGCGAGTCCTCGCCATCCGCCAAGGCACACATGGGCAACACGACCTCAGTCGCGCCCTTCACATAGGCCATGCTGCCACCCGGGGATTGATGAAAGGAGGCCGCAAACGCATTGGCACAGTCGTAGGGAATGCTCCCCAAGCGCTCATTATCGCGCGCCAGCCTTATCTCATCCAAATCCAGCCGCCGCGCCATTTGCAACAAGGCCCCATCAACCGTATCGCCAATGACCTCGACCTCGCCATCCGGCTTGGCGCGCAACTGGGCATCATTGCACAGGCTCGTTGTCACCAACAGGGCGTCCATTTCTGGGCTTGCCCCAAACATCGGCATGTCAGCAAACGCCACGTCGCCACGCTCGGGTAAATGCACCAACTGCACACTTAATTCGTTTCGGGTCAGCGTGCCTGTCTTATCCGCCGCAATCAGCGTGCAACTGCCCAGCCCCTCAACTGCGGCCAGCTTTCGCACCACCACATTTCGCCGCGCCATTCGGGTCACACCGATAGACAATGCGACGGTCAGCGCCACCGGTAATCCTTCTGGCACAGCGGCAACAGCAAGGGCTACAGCCATCAGAAATATCGCTTCCGGCGATGCGCCTCGGCTGATCTCAACCAACGCAATCAAAACAATCACCGCCAACATGACCACCGCAACCGTGCGCGTAAACTCTCGCATGCGGCGGATCAATGGTGGGGCGACGTCGCCAGCCGTACTCAGCGCCAGCGCCACCTGCCCGACCTCGGTGGCCAAACCAATCGCGCAGACAATCCCGACCCCTTCACCGCGTAAGACCGAGGTTCCTGCATGCAACATATTGCCGCGCTCCGCCAACGGGGCCACCTCGTCCAGAGTTAAGGCCGCGTCTTTGATCACTGGCATTGATTCGCCCGTCAGAAGGGATTCATCCACCTCCAATGATTGCGATGAAACAAGACGCACTGCTGCCGGCACATTCATCCCGGCCACAACCCGCACGATATCGCCGGGGACCAATTGACTGCTGTCAAGGCTTTGCCATGCGCCATCGCGCCGCACCATGCACACCGCCTGCACCACGGTTTCCAGCTTCGCGGCATTTTCCTGTGCTCGCCATTCCTGAAATGTGCCAATCACGGCATTGATCTGTAAAACCACGAAAATAAACAGCGCGTCACCCGCATCCCCCAATATCAGAGACACGACAGCGGCGGCCAATAACAGATAAATAAAGGCGCTTTTGAACTGAGAAAGATAAACCTCCAGCGGGGTTTTGCGAGGGGGCTGTGGCAATTCGTTGGCGCCGAACTGGGCGCGCCGTGCGGCCACGTCGTCCGCTTCAAGACCCTCGACACTGGTCGCCAGCATGCGTTCAGCGGTCTTGGCGCTAATGGCATGCCAAGATTGCTTAGCGTCATATTTCTGTAGAGGTCTCGTGATGATCATCCCCTTTTACAGATAAGCTATAGCCTAGCATCCTGGCGCTGGTATTGACCAGCAGCGCGGTAGAAAAAAACGCTCCACATTCCGCTACGCTGCGACTAACATCTGGCCAAGAACATCAATCAACGAATAAAAATCCATAAGGGGGTAACCATGTTCCGATCTATATCCAGTGTTGCAATCGCAGCCTGTCTGGCGATCACACCGATCGCAAACGCCGAAGAGACGGCACCAAGCCTAACGGGTCTTAAAGCCGAAGCCGCCGCCAAGGTCGACGCCAACGCCAAATTAACGCAGGAAATCGTCGATACGCTGTTTTCTTATTCTGAATTGGCGTTTCAAGAATTCGAAACCCAGAAATACCTCACCGGTATTCTGCGCGACAATGGCTTTGAAGTGGAAACAGGTGTGTCCGGTATGCCAAGCGCATGGTGGGCCAGCTGGACCCATGGCGAGGGCGGCCCGGTGATTGCCCTTGGCTCTGACGTCGATGGGATTCCCAAATCATCACAAATGCCCGGTGTTGCTTATCGCCAGCCGATGATTGAAGGCGCGCCCGGCCATGGCGAAGGCCATAATTCCGGCCAAGGCGTCAATATCACCGCGGCCCTTGCTGTGAAAGATATTATGGAGCGCGAGAATATCGCGGGCACAATCGTGGTTTGGCCCGGCATTGCCGAAGAGTTGGTCGCTGCAAAAGCCTATTTTGCCCGCGACGGACGCTTTAACGGGGTTGATGCCGCCCTGTTCACCCATGTGTCAAATAACTTGAGTACCGCTTGGGGTGCCACCCGGGGCACGGGCCTAATCAGTGTAGAATTTAGCTTCGACGGGGTTGCCGCGCACGGTGCGGGTGATCCATGGAAAGGCAAAAGCGCACTGGATGCGGTTGAGTTGATGAATGTGGGATGGAATTTTAAACGTGAACATCTACACCCGTTACAACGGTCCCATTATGTGATTGTCGATGGCGGTGATCAACCAAATGTCGTGCCCTCAAAAGCCACTGTTTGGTATTTCATCCGCGAAATTACCGCTGAAAATATCGTCAAAAACTTCGAAAGCCTGCAAAAAATTGCCGAGGGTGCCGCGCTGATGACGGATACGCAAATGAGCCGCCGCATTATCGGTGCGGCATGGCCGCGTCATTTCAATAAGCCGATCGCCGAAGCTATGGATGCGAATATCCAAGCCGTTGGCCTGCCAAACTGGTCCGAAGACGATCAGGCCTATGCAAAGGCCCTGCAAACCTTGATGGGGTCGGATAAAATTGATGGGCTGGCCAGCGAACTATCCGGCCTGCAAGCACCGCCTGAGCGCCCCATCAGTGGCGGTTCAGACGATATTGGCGACGTGTCATGGAGTGTACCAACAGTCACGCTGCGTTTTCCGTCAAATGTGCGTGGCCTACAAGGCCATCACTGGTCCAGCGCCATGGCGATGGCCACGCCGATTGCCCACAAGGGGGCCACAGCAGGGGCCAAGGTCATTGCAGCCACCATGTTGGACCTGTTGACTCAACCGGACCTGCGTGCAAATGCTCAAGACTATTTCCAGAACGAGCAAACCAAGGAGATTACCTATAAGCCGTTCATTTCCGATACTGACGAGCCAGCCATCGAAAAGAATGCTGAAATCATGGCGGCGTTTAAATCGCGTCTGGAAGAGCTGTATTATGATTCGGATAAATACGACACCTATCTGGAACAGTTAGGGGTGGATTATCCGGTTCTCGAAAAGCCAGAGGACTGAACACCTGCGGGTGCCTATAAGCCTTGGCGCGCAATCTCTTTGAGATAGACACCATAGCTGGCATCCCCCATTTCGGCGGCACGGGCAAGGAGGTCATCCTTGCCCAGCCAGCCGTTGCGAAAACCAATTTCCTCTAAACAAGCAATCTTTAGGCCCTGCCGTTCTTCAATGGTTTGGACAAATTGCGAGGCCGCAATCAAGCTGTCATATGTCCCTGTATCCAACCAAGCGAACCCGCGCCCTAGCTGCTCCACATTCAACGCGCCGCGCTTCAGGTAGGCTTGGTTAACGCTGGTAATTTCCAATTCGCCGCGCGCCGATGGCTTCACCGCACGGGCGACATCCACCACCTGATTGTCATAGAAATATAGCCCGGTCACAGCGAGGTGGCTTTTAGGGCTTTCCGGCTTTTCTTCGATCGATAGAGCTTGTCCATTTTTATCCAATTCGACAACGCCAAATCGTTCTGGGTCGCGCACTTGATACCCCATAACCGTTGCACCGCTTTGCCGTGATGTTGCACTATCAAGAAAACGGTAAAGCCCTTGGCCATAGAATATATTATCCCCAAGGATCAAGCAGACATTGCTATCCCCAATAAAGTCAGCACCAATTAAAAACGCTTCTGCAATGCCATTTGGCGCGTCCTGCACCGCATAGCTGATATCCAAGCCAAAGTCGCTGCCATCACCGAGAAGGGCCTTATATGAGGCGAGGTCCTCTGGCGTTGAGATCAGCAATACTTCACGAATTTTCGCGACCATCAATACCGACAGGGGATAATAGATCATGGGTTTATCATAGATCGGCAGCAACTGTTTCGAGACCGCCTTGGTGATCGGGCTAAGCCGCGTGCCAGACCCCCCGGCCAATATGATTGCTTTCCAATTCATCATACACTCCCCTCGCCCAATCTATTCAAAAGATAACTGCCATCCAACACCCGTTCACACCATGTTTGGTTATTCAAATACCATTGCACGGTTTTCTCTAACCCCGCATCAAAGCTCTGATTGGCGGACCAGCCAAGCTTTGCTTTGATCTTGCGGCTATCCACCGCATAGCGCCGGTCATGCCCGGGGCGGTCTTTGACAAAATGTATCAAGTCTTCGCTTTTGCCCCTCGCGGCTGGGTGCAAGCGATCGACGATCGCGCAGATCGTGCGCACAACGTCTATATTGGTCCTTTCACTATCCCCGCCAATATTATAGGTCTCTCCCACTATGCCGTGGACCAGAACCTGCAACAGCGCCTGCACGTGATCATCGACAAACAGCCAGTCACGGACCTGCAATCCATCGCCATAAACATCAATGGGCTGGTGGTTCAGGATGCTTAAAATGGTTTTCGGGATCAATTTTTCGGGGAATTGATAAGGGCCATAATTATTCGAGCAATTGGTGATCACTGCGGGAAAACCATAGGTGCGATGCCACGCCCGGACCATATGATCAGCGCTGGCCTTGGACGCCGAATAAGGCGACGAGGGTTGATAGGGATGGTCTTCGCTAAATGCGGGGGCATCGGCGCTGAGATCACCATAAACTTCGTCGGTGGAGACATGAAGAAAGCGAAAAGAAGCAGCACGGTCCCGCGCGCCCTTAGCTGATAAGTTTTGCCAATAGGCCAAAGCCGTCTCAAGTAGGACCGAGGTCCCAACCATATTCGTCTGGACAAAGGGCATCGGGCCATCGATTGAGCGATCGACATGGCTTTCCGCTGCGAGGTGCAGAACATAATCCGGTTGGTGGGTCGCAAAAATTTCTTCCATAGGGGACGCATCGCAAATATCAGCCTCAACCAAGATATGATTGGGGTGGTCCAACACCCCGGGCAGGCTGTCCAAATTACCCGCGTACGTCAGCGCATCAACATTCACCACGCGCTGGCCTTTTTGTCCCAAAAGCCCATCATTTATCAGCCGACGCACCACCGCCGAGCCGATAAACCCCGCGCCGCCGGTCACTAGGATTGTCATATGTTGCTATCCTTATCAGTCGCTGCTTGTTTCACCCGAGAGACAATCAAGGATCGTGCCAAGAATGCCTCCCGTGCTTTTGCTCGGTAATCTTCGTCGTCCACTTTCGCGGCAAATTCGGCCAGCATATTGACGAAATGATTGTCCGGCGGAACGACGATATCGGGCCGGTCCATCCCCTCAAATCTGATGACGGTCCGCAAATCACCGGGCTTTGAAAAAACGCGCTCAACTCGCATCTTTCCTTGATCGAATTGCACTTCCAACATGTTTTGATAATCGCACCCCATGCACCAGCCCGCATCAAAATTAAACGCCCCATAGTCGAGCGCGGCGCGGCCCCAATTATCAACCCTATGGTTGGTGTGGACTGCGATTTCGGCACTGATATCGTCGGGCATACCGAACAATGCGTGCGCCAAAGACAGCGGATAAAAGCCCTGATCCAACAAGCCGCCGCCGCCTTCTGATGGGGCGTATCGGGGGCTTGTAGCACTGACATCCGGTACATGAAACCGCGCTTTGGTGCCACCAACCTGCCCCGCCTCATGGATGACCTGTCGCAGGATATCAAACTGCCGGTGATGCAGATACATGGCGGCTTCCGCCACCATCAGGCCAGTCTCCGCCGCGATCTGCGCCAACTCCACAGCCTCTTCATGGGTCGTTGTGATGGTTTTTTCGCACCATGCGTGTTTGCCTGCCAGAAGCGCCCTGCGGGCAAATTTGAAATGCGTGGGAATGGGACTGGCGATAAATATCGCCTGCACGTCCGGACGCAGAAAAAACGCATCCGCATCCGTATAAAGCGCAACACCGAGAGACGCGGCAAGGGCGGCATATTTTTCAGGCGCACGCACAAGGATGGCCGCAGGGCTTAACCCACTGACATCAGCCAAGGCGGGCAGGATATTGCGGACAACATGATCGCCCGCACCAATGATTCCAATTTTCATTGTAAAATTCTACTCATCCTCAAAAGCCCCCGCATAAATCTAGGATAGAAAACAGCGCGCATCAGCACAAGCCCCAACTGATATACCCCCGCAAGAGGGACACCAAGATTTGCACAATTGCATTTGCAGGCCCACCCCGGTACCCTCTCGGCATCGCAATTGAAGGAGCATATCGGATCTATGGAAGCCAGCGAACTCGTCGAATTTTTGAGCCTTCGAAATTATGTGCCAAATGAAGAGCAACACCGCCAAATGGTTGAGTTATCAACCCTGATTGCTACAGAGTTTGATTCCCTAGATGAGGTCGCCAAAAAAGTTGTTCTGGATACCGTCAAGAGAGCGCAGAAACAGCGTGACCCACGCATGGGGATTATTGCTGCCAGCCTAGGATATGCTGTCACTGGGAAGAGTGCCTATATCAAAACTGCTCTCAATAGAATGAGCGCCTTTAAGGGCAGTGCCGCACAATTGGTTGCCAATTTAAACGGCCTCAGCAGATTGCGGTTCACGACGTCCGTTGGTAGCAGTCCTGAGTTTGATCGGCTCTATTCTCGCACGCTGATCCTGCGGTTATATGGCGCGCTTTTGAAACAAGTTAAAACCGTTATCAAAGAACACAGCGTCGCCATCAAAGATCATTTTAAGCCGAATAATCGCGTGGTCATTATGACCCAGCAATTCGTCGGGCGGGGTCATGCGCCAACCATCGACTGCGTGGAGTTTGCACGCATTCTGATAAAAGAGTACGGCAAAGATGTCTTGATCGTGAATACAATGGAGCTTGGCCCAGAATATGAGGGCAGTTTCGTACCAATGGCTCAGTTTACAACCACGCCGCAGCAACCCAAACTCTTATGGGAGGGTGTTGAGGTTGACTTTTGGTCAAATACCGCGGACGCATTCAATGACGAAGGCATTATCGCCAGTACCCGAAAGATAGAAGAATTTGATCCCGCAGCGGTGATCGTTGTTGGCGGGCGCTGCGTGTTGGCGGAATTGTTCACCAAGCGTGCCTTTGTCTTCATGTATCCAACCAGCCGCGAAATTCCCATAACCACCAGCGCCTATTTCCACACTTGGGACGAACCTGACGACACCCAACGGGCTCTCATGAAAAACGAAGGGCTGGACCGCCTTCATCTATTTTCACGCCATCCAGGATTTAAACCGCCGGAAAAAACCAGCACCCTCACCCGAGCGGAGCTTAATATTCCCGAAGATGATACGGTTTATGTGATCGCCGGTATGCGACTGGATTCCGATGTGGATGGACGTTTCATTGCCATGTTAGAGAAGGTCGCCACGCATGAGAAAGCTCATTTTGCTTTCGTAGGGATTTATGAAAAATACGACACGACCATCGCGAATAACCCCATTCTCGGACCCAAAAGCAACTTCGTCGGTTTCCAAGAAGATGTCATGGCCTTTTACGAAATTTGCGACATCTATCTCAACCCTGCACGGCACGGCGCGGGGTCCATCATTATTTTTGCGCAAGCCGCGGGTCTTCCCACACTCAGCCTGCGCGTCGGAGATTCGGGGGCCGCAGCAGAAGGCCTCCCCGAAATCGCCGATTATGATCACATGGCAGAAATTGCTATCCGCTTGGCCGACGACGCAGGCGAATACGCCAAATGGCAAGATATGGGGTATAGATCTGCACAGCGCCTGACTTCGCGCGGACCACTGGTTGAGGACATCATCACCGCATATGAAAAATTTAGCGTGGGCGAATTATCCAGCAACTAAACATCCAGAATTTCAAACTCCGGCAGCGGCATGACAAGCTTTGATTTCACGCCCTCAGACCGCAAACGCTTGATAATAGGCTCGGCATAGTGCCATGCGTTCAACACCACATAATCCGGCTGTTCTTCCACTAATCGTGTGCCTTGGACCACGGGGATATGTGTGCCCGGTTGATACAACCCCATTTTCAGCGAGGTCGGTAATTCACAGATGTAAGGCATTAAATCCTTGGTCACCCCATAATAATTCAATAGCGTAGCCGCACGCCCCGGACAGGAATTGCCCGCAATCGTCTTGCCTTCCATCTTGGTGCGCCATGCCCATTCCATAAAGCGGTCACGGTTATCGCGAACGCGCGTAGCAAAATCCCGCCATTTGGCCTCGTCGAACAGACCTTCGCGCTCTTCTTCCGCCAACAGGTCAGCCACCGCTGGCGAAATCGGGTGTTTGCCCTTACGCGCGACATAGGCGCGGATATTACCGCCGTAACGATCAGCCCGCTGCACGTCAAAAACCTCCATCCCGTAATAAGGAAATAAGGCCACTAGGGACTTAAGGCTATAGGTGCGGATGTGTTCGTGATAAATCGTATCAACCTGCATTTTCTTAAGCACATCCAACAGATAATGGCTTTCAGTAACAAAGACCCCATCGTCATCCAGCAGCGCGTCAATGCCGCGACATACTTCGCCAAGGGTGGCCATATGTGCAAACACATTGGTTGCAGTAATCACCTTGGCTTTGCCATAATCGCTGGCAATCGTGCGGGCAAGCTCTTCTGTGAAAAAACTTTGGATGGTTTCGATGCTATTTTCTTCGCGCGCGATTTTGGCGATATTTGTGGGCTCTACGCCCAGTGCCGTCATGCCATGACGCTGGAACCCGGTCAACAGAGTCCCATCATTAGAGCCAATATCAACACATAACGCGCCAGACGTCAGGCTAAACCGCGCCACAATAGAATCGGCAAAAGCGCGTTGGTAGACCTCTAACGGTTTGGAGATGCCACTGCGATAGGGATAGTCGGGATGATAAACCTCGGCACCGTCAATCACATAATCCAACTGGGCGAGACCAGAATCCGGACACATGAATAATCGGAGCGGATAGGTTTTTTCTGGCTGGTCGAGCATCTCATCCGTGAGCATAGAATCACAAGGCGGTTGATGCCCTAAGTCAATAATCTCAAATAAATTGGGGGACCCCGTAATCTGGCACCTCTTCAGTTTACCCGGTGCCAAATCATGCTCAACTCCATCCCGACTTGACATGACAACTCTCTCCTTTTTACATAAGGGGCCAACTTGACCCCCGCATATTGAACAAATCCCGCCGCAAAAACAACCTGTGCTTTTATCATGCTGCATTCAGCCATTCATGCGCTAACTGAGTACTTGATTTTTGCCCGCACGAGCCGCATTCTTTGTCAGCCTAATGGGGGGACACCTGACACGATCAGGTGGTTTATCTGCGCAAAACGCCAGATGAGGGGATAAATATGAGTGGGACTGGCTTCGATGCGGGCGACACCTTTTTAGAGTATTGGCTTTCCCTTCCTCGCAGGGATGCGCAAAGTATTCCGGCCTATGCCGACTTCGATCCGGCGAAAATTACACCGATCTTGCCCCATGTTTTCGTGGCGCATAGCCATGGACCACACGACTACCGTGTCTCATTGCGCGGTACATGGCTTGAAGAGTTTGTCGGGCGACAAAATGCCAATGAGAATATCTTTGATTTTTATCAAGGCGCGGACCGCGAAAATTACGAGACGTTTGTCCATGATGTTCTCCACCGGCCTGCGGTCGGGGTCATTGACCGATCAATCAATATCAAGGGCATGCGCGAATATACATTTCCGAGCCTATTCTGCCCATTTTTGGACGCCAGCAATACCCCAACAATCATGGTCGGCGTTGCGGTGATGGAGGGGTCTAAAACATGGGAAATGGACAACGCCCGTGAATTGATGCGCCATATAAAATTTCGCGACTTCAAGCTCTTATCGATTGCCAATATCAGTTAAATTCCGCTGAAAATCCGTTCATATTATTGATCTACTTGTCAAAAATAGACTGATCTGTATAATTCAGCCATACGCGCGTCAATGATTGTGCAAAAAATGGTGATCGAACTTGGCCAGCCGAAAACGCAAGCATCTTATTCATACTGCGATGGACCTTTTCTATAAAAATGGTTTCCACGCGACCGGAATTGACCGGGTGATCGCTGAGGCCGGCATCGCAAAAATGACTCTTTATAATCATTTTGAATCCAAGGAATCGCTGATCACCGAATGCCTGCGCTACAAAAGTGATCGCGTCATCACGTGGATCGAACTTGAACTTGCTGAACGCCCGGAAACATCAAAATACAAGCTATTTGCATTGTTTGATATTTACGAATCTTGGTTTCGCCAAAAGGGGTTTAAAGGATGTATTTTCACACGGGCTGCTGGCGAATATCCTGACCAAGATCACCCCGTACATAAAGCAGCGGCGGCCCATACAGCGCGCATATTTGAGCTTGTATCAAGGCTGACCCGCGAAGCAGGCGCTGCAAATTCTGCGGGGCTGGCAGAACAATATGTCCTCCTGTTAGAAGGCGCCACATCGGTCGCCTTTTCTACAGGGGCAACCATTGCCGCTCGCCGCGCCCGCCGGGCGGCATACCGCCTGCTTGGTCTCAGTCATTAAAATAATTAAATTTATTTGGCTTAACGTGAAACCGCCGCATCCCCAACATAGGGATTACTGGCACGTTCGTCGCCAAAGGTCGACATCGGCCCATGCCCCGGCACGAAAGAGACATCATTACCAAGCGGCCATAATTTATTACGAATCGAGTCGATCAAGTCCTGCGTATTACCACGCGGAAAATCGGTGCGACCGACGCTTCCCTTAAAGAGAACATCACCGACAATCGCCAGTTTTTGCGCTTGGTGGTAGAACACCACATGACCCGGCGTATGGCCCGGGCAATGCAGCACCGACAGCGATTCATTGCCGATCTGAACTTCATCCCCATCATCCAACCAACGATCCGGCGCAAACGTCTTCGCCCAGCCAAAACCGTATTTAGCCCCATCTTCGGCCAAAGTGGCGATCCAAAACTGATCTTCTTTTTCCGGACCGATGATCGGCACATCAAGGCGCGACTTCAAATCAAGTGCACCGCCGCAATGATCAATATGACCGTGTGTTATCAGAATTTGCGTCAAGGTCACACCGTGTTTTTGGATCATGGTCACAATACGGTCCAAATCCCCGCCGGGGTCAACCACAGCCCCCTGCATCGTCTCGTCGCACCAAATCAGTGAACAGTTTTGTTGAAACGGGGTGACCGGAATAATTTGGACCTTAAGCATACAACGTATCAAGTATCAAGGAAGCTACGGAGCTTACGTGAACGTGACGGATGCTTCAATTTGCGCAGGGCTTTTGCTTCAATCTGACGGATACGCTCGCGGGTGACAGAGAACTGCTGCCCCACCTCTTCAAGGGTGTGATCTGTGTTCATGCCAATGCCAAAACGCATGCGCAAAACCCGTTCCTCGCGGGGCGTCAGGGATGCCAACACCCGTGTTGTCGTCGCACGAAGATTGGCGTGAATCGCTGCATCCAGCGGCAAGACGGCATTTTTGTCTTCGATAAAATCACCAAGATGGCTGTCTTCTTCGTCCCCGATGGGGGTTTCAAGGCTAATCGGTTCTTTAGCAATCTTCATAACCTTGCGCACTTTTTCAAGCGGCATAGACAGACGCGTCGCCAATTCTTCTGGCGTCGGCTCGCGGCCAATTTCGTGCAACATCTGGCGTGATGTCCGCACCAGTTTATTGATCGTCTCGATCATGTGCACGGGAATTCGAATTGTCCGGGCCTGATCGGCGATGGACCGGGTGATGGCCTGCCGGATCCACCATGTCGCATAGGTGGAGAATTTGTACCCGCGGCGATATTCAAACTTATCAACCGCCTTCATCAGGCCAATATTGCCTTCTTGAATGAGATCGAGAAATTGCAGGCCCCGATTGGTATATTTTTTGGCAATGGAAATCACGAGACGAAGGTTGGCTTCAACCATTTCCTTCTTGGCAATGCGCGCTTCCTTTTCGCCTTTTTGCACTGTTTTAACAATGCGCCGAAACTCAGCCACGTTCAAACCGGACACATGAGAGACTTCGCTCACCTGCTCGCGGATATTATGCACGGCATCAGCTTCGTTCTCGGCAAAGCGTGCCCAGTTTTTACCCAATTTAGAGACACGCTCAAGCCAACCTTTTTCCAACTCGTTCCCCATATATTCATCGAGGAAGGACTTGCGCGCGATTTTATACCGTTCAGCCAGACGCAGAACGCTACCGCCCAAGGAGACCAAGCGCTTATTCAAACCGTAGAGTTGGTCAACCAGCTCTTCAATGCGGCCATTATTAAAATGCATACTGGCAACAAGGTCAGCCAGCTCGCGGCGCAGCTTTTTAAAGCGCCGTTCCTGCGACGTGGAAAGCTCGTCACCCGTCTGAGCCGCCTCGTGGCGCTGTTTGTGAAGGCGCGCAAATTTCTTATATGTCGACGTGATCGCCTGGAATTTTTCCAGCGCCTCTGGCGTCAGCGCCTCTTCCATCGCAGCAAGGGACATATTGCCCTCGTCTTCGTCCGCATCATCGTCGGAGCCGTCGTCGCCCCCTTCATCATCGTCGCTTTTACCTTCAGCGGATGCGTCGCTGCTGCTTGTGCCGCGCACGTCGTCTTTGTTTTCGGCCTTGTCGCTCGTTGATTGTTTTACAGCGCCCTGTTCGTCGCCATCATCGTCATCGTCATCGTCGTCACTGTCGTCATCTTTCATATCTGCGGTTTGCGGGCCCTTGCCCGTGGACGCATCAAGATCAATGATATCGCGCAGCAACAGGTTGCCCTCTGCCAGATCTTCGGCCCATGAAATAATCGCTTTAAACGTCATTGGGCTGTCACACAGCCCTTCAATCATCGCATCGCGCCCAGCTTCAATTCGCTTTGCGATGGCAATCTCGCCTTCACGAGAAAGCAGTTCTACACGTCCCATCTCGCGCAGGTACATGCGGACCGGATCGTCCGTGCGTTCACCAGATTCTGATTTTTTACTGACGGCAAACTCTTCTTTAGCTTCAACCTTGTCAGTGTCTTCGGGCTCGTCGCCCTCGATCACATTGATGCCCATCTCTGACAACATGGTCATAATGTCTTCGATTTTTTCCGATGACATTTCATCCTGAGGCAGGGTTGCATTCAGCTCGTCATAAGAAATATAGCCGCGCTCTTTTGCGCGGGCGATCATTTCCTTAACCGCTTTACCTGTGGAATCAATAAGTGGCGCTTCGCTGTCGGCGCGTGCGCCTTTGTCCGCGTCTGCTGATTTGGCTGCTTTTGCCATTTATTCTTCTCTCCCAACCGATCATTCGGTGAAAATTGCGCATAACAAGGCATGCCCAACGAATCACTATTCGCAAGTGCAGAGCGCTTTAATAGGTTTTCCTGCGCTCCGATGCAAGACCATATCCCTCTATATCTGGCTCATTCGCGTCCGTCGCGTTCAAATCTTCACGAAGCGCACTAATTCGCTTGATGCCAGCCTCGGTAAAATTACGCATAACCTCGTCCACGGCGGCTTGCTTTTCACGCATCTGGATGCAGATAAACTCCATCCGCTTCAGCGTATGAACAAATCCTGTTTCGGCGTCGGACAACTTGGCCCCAGCACCGACATGCCAGTCGCCATGTTCAGCCCCCATCAATCGCAAATAGGTTTTTTCATGGCCTTCGCCTACCAGATGGGCATAAAGGTTGCCGGCGTCAAGCCCCTCTCCTTTTTCCGCATAGGCCACAATGCTGTCATGGATCGCCGCCAACGTTGGATCGCCAAAACGCAAACCGGCAAAGTCTTCCAAATGGCTCACCAAAAGCTGCGGGTGATTAAGGATTGATAGGCATAACAATTCTTCCATACGTGCCAAATCCGCATCGCTGCCCAGCGCCTGTGCCAACCGAGTGCGCTTTAATTCCATGCTGGCGTCATTGGTTTGCGCGCCGCGCCCTTGATGTTCATACCGCGACGGGCCGCGCCATTTGCCCCCCGACGGCGCCCCGCGCCGCGCCGTCGCGCCAAGTTTTCGCTGTGGCCTACCAGCTGATCGCTGCTGCCAAAACATCTGGTTCACGCGGTCGCGAAATTCGGTCCCATAGAATTTGCGAATTTTTTCGTCTTCGATCGGGCGCAACGCATCAAAAACTTTCTTTTCCAACCCAGCCCGACGCTCTGGCGTAGAAATGTCGGCACCCTCAGTCAAAGTACGCCACAGCATTTCAACCAGTGACAGCCCATCCGACAGCACGCGCTGCATGGCGGATGACCCCGCCCGCCGGATCAGGTCATCCGGGTCCTCGCCTTCAGGAAGCAGTGCAAATTGCAGGCTATAACCGGGGCGGAGCTTGGGTAACGCCCGTTCTAACGCACGCTCAGCAGCCCTGAAGCCCGCCTTATCGCCGTCAAAGCACAGAATGGGCTCTGCCGCCATCCGCCACAAAAGGCCAATTTGATCTTCCGTAAGTGCCGTACCCAATGGAGCCACCGCATGTGGAAAGCCGCCCTGATAAAGGGCAATAACATCCATATAACCCTCAGCCACGATAACCGTGCCAGCTTCATATGCCGCCTTTCGTGCTGGCCCTAGATTATAAAGATTGTGCCCTTTGTGGAATAACGGCGTCTCGGGCGAGTTCAAATATTTCGCCTTGGCATCTTTGTTCATGGCGCGCCCGCCAAAGGCTATCACCCGACCCTGCGCATCCGAAATAGGGAATATGATGCGCCCGCGAAAGCGATCAAAGCTGGCACTGCCATCTTCGGGTTTAATTAAAAGGCCCGCTTCAACCATTTGATCTTCGGAAACCTTGCGCGCGATCATGGCATCTTTCAGCGCGGTACGCCCATCAGGTGCATATCCGATACGGAAATCGCCCACGGTCTGTGGTTTAATCTCCCGGCCTTCCAAATAAGCGCGGGCATCGGCCCCAACGGATGCTGCAAGTTGGCTCTCGTACCAGCTCGCAGCGGCCTGCATAACGTCATAGAGTGTATCACGTCGGGCGTAGGCTTCTTTCTCCTCCGCGCTTAACTGCGGCACCTCGACACCGGCCTCACTGGCCAACCGTTCAACTGCCTCCGGAAAGGGCACGCCCTCTGATTCGGTTAAGAAGCGAAAGGCATCCCCATGCGCGCCGCAACCGAAACAGTGGTAAAATCCTTTGTCTTCATTGACTGTAAACGAGGGTGTTTTTTCGCTGTGAAACGGGCACAACCCCATGCGTTCCCGGCCCTTGCGGACCAATTTAACCTTGCGTGAGACCACATCCACCACGGAAACGCGGCGGCGAACTTCGTCTAGAAATTCAGGAGGAAAACGCATGAATAAAGCCTATACCTTTGAGTACACGGTCGATCAAAATCGACCCCAAAGTGCAAGGGCGCAATTCTAATAACAGTTCCCAAAGGTGCAACAGATTAAAAACACAAATTACGCGGACAGCATCTCTTTGACCACCATAGATGCCCGAGAGAAATCCATTTGCCCTTCGTATTTTTCTTTGAGCGCGCCCATGGTTCGCCCCATGTCCTTCAGACCTTCCGCGCCGAGTTCGGCAACCACACCGCGCACCGCATCAGCCACTTCTTCCTCGCTCAATTGCTTGGGTAAAAAGGCCTCGATGACCCCAATCTCGTCTCTTTCACGCTCTGCCAATTCCAGTCGCCCGGCCTCTTCATAGGCCGTGATGCTATCGCGACGCTGCTTGATCATTTTCGACAAGATGCCCATGATAACAGCATCATCATCCTCTTCGGACGTGTCTTGGGTCCGCATGGAAATATCCCGATCTTTAATCGCAGCCAGAATCAACCGTAGCGTCGAAAGCCGTCTTGGCTCTTTGGCGCGCATGGCATCTTTAAGGTTTTCGTTCAACTTATCACGAAGCATACCGACTCTATCCCCCTGATTCATTTAGCACATTCCCACCGGACAGTTTTTTGCCTTTTTGTCCGGCCCCTCTAGGGCGTGCCCAAATACAATAGATTGCGATTCGGAAACGACCATACTAGTAGAAACATCGACCCATGTAAACCCACCAATTATCTTATAAGCCATTGATTTTAAATGATATTATTCTTGCGGTTCTACTTGACCCGCGCCTGTCTTTTGCTTATTGTCCCGCCAATTTGGCTGGTGCAAGATCGATTCTCTTACACTGCGAAGGCCAAAAAAATGACCTGCCGGCACCATCCATCCGACCGGCCCACTACCGGGCTCGTCATAGGCCCAGTATAAGGTCCGGTGACAAACCGATAGGCAGGTACAAATCAAGGAAAGATGATCCATGACCGATCAAAATGCAGGCCGCTTTTCACCACCCAAACCGGGCGTGACGGGCGTCCTAGTTCTCGCTGACGGCTCGTTATTTTGGGGTTATGGAGTTGGGGCAGAAGGCGACACAGTGGGCGAGGTTTGCTTCAACACCTCCATGTCTGGGTATCAAGAAATCTTAACCGATCCATCCTACGCGGGGCAAATTATCAATTTCACTTTCCCGCATATTGGCAACGTTGGAGCCAATGATCAGGATATGGAATCAGAAACCCCCGCAGCCCGGGGTTTTATTTTACGTGAGCCAATTACAGCGGCGGCGAATTACCGCGCGACCACACATTTTAATGACTGGGCGCGAAAACATGGCCTCGTCGGCCTCTGTGGCGTTGATACCCGTCGCCTTACCCGCTACATCCGCACCAACGGAGCGCCCAATGGGGTTGTCGCCCATGCCGCCGATGGCAAATTCGACATTCCCGCATTGATCGAAAAAGCCAAGTCATGGGCCGGACTTGAAGGTATGGACCTCGCCATTGAGGTGTCGACCAAGAGCAATTACCCATGGGCCGAAAAAACATGGACCATTGATAATGGCTTTGGTGACTTAGACACTCCTAAATTTCATGTCGTCGCCATTGACTATGGCATCAAGCGCAACATTCTACGTTGCCTCGGCAGTATTGGCGCGCGGGTCACGGTCGTCCCCTGCACAGCGTCTGCTGACGATATCCTGGCCATGAACCCGGACGGGATATTCCTCTCCAATGGGCCGGGCGACCCGGCGGCCACGGGAAAATACGCCATTGCCGTGGTTCAGCAACTGATGACATCCGGCAAGCCCATCTTTGGCATCTGTCTGGGGCACCAGATCCTTGCGCTGGCGGCGGGCGGAAAGACATACAAGATGCATCAGGGGCACCGCGGTGCCAACCACCCCGTGCAAGATTTCAATACCAATAAAGTTGAGATTACCTCCATGAACCATGGTTTCTCGGTCGAGGCCGACAGCCTGCCCGATGATGTAGAGGTCAGCCATATCTCGCTTTTCGATAAAACCGTGTGTGGCATCCAGTGGAAGAGTGCGCCTATCTTCAGCGTCCAGCATCATCCAGAAGCTTCACCCGGCCCGCAAGACAGTCATTACCTATTCACCCGATTCGCCAACATGATGGAGGCAAAATAATGCCAAAACGTACCGATATTAAATCCGTCATGATCATTGGCGCTGGCCCCATTGTGATTGGCCAAGCGTGCGAGTTTGATTATTCCGGCACACAGGCCTGTAAAGCGCTGAAGGAAGAAGGGTACCGGGTTATCCTGGTGAACTCCAACCCCGCCACCATCATGACCGACCCCGAGCTATTGGAGGGGTATGGCGCCAACGCAGATGGATTGGCTGATGCCACCTATGTGGAGCCGATTACCGCCGAGGCCGTTGAAAAAATCATTGAAAAAGAGCGCCCTGACGCGCTTCTGCCGACGATGGGTGGGCAAACGGGTCTGAACACGGCCCTCACGCTGGCCCACCGCGGTGTCCTTGAAAAATACAATGTTGAACTGATCGGCGCCACAAAGGAAGCCATCGACAAGGCAGAAGATCGCCAGTTGTTCCGCAATGCCATGGAAAAAATTGGCCTTGACTGTCCGGCATCACGCCTGTGCCATTCGATGGATGAAGCCCTCGCCGCGCTAGAGGTTGTCGGCCTACCCGCCATCATTCGCCCCAGCTACACCATGGGCGGTACGGGTGGTGGCATTGCCTATAACAAAGAAGAATATACGCAGATTATCCTAGGCGGTCTGGATGCGAGCCCCACCAACGAGGTGCTGGTTGAAGAAAGCGTCATCGGTTGGAAAGAATATGAAATGGAAGTGGTCCGCGACAAAGCGGATAACTGCATCATCATTTGCTCTATTGAAAATGTTGACCCCATGGGTGTCCACACGGGCGACAGTATTACTGTGGCACCGGCCTTGACGCTCACCGACCGCGAATATCAAATCATGCGCAACGCATCAATTGCGGTCCTGCGCGAAATTGGCGTGGAAACCGGCGGGTCTAACGTGCAGTTTGCTGTAAATCCGGCAAATGGCCGTTTGATTGTCATCGAAATGAACCCGCGCGTATCGCGGTCCTCGGCGCTGGCATCCAAGGCCACGGGCTTCCCCATCGCCAAGGTTGCTGCAAAACTGGCTGTTGGTTACACCTTGGATGAATTGGATAATGATATTACTGGCGTGACACCCGCATCATTCGAGCCGACAATTGACTATGTGGTAACGAAAATACCGCGCTTTACGTTCGAAAAATTTTCCGGCACCGAGCCACTGCTCACCACCTCCATGAAATCAGTGGGTGAAGCCATGGCGATTGGCCGCAGCTTTGCCGAAAGCCTGCAAAAGGCCCTACGGTCCATGGAAACTGGCCTCACAGGGCTCAACACACCCGAGATTGCAGGCTGGTCTGACACCCCAGAAGAGGAGCGCGATATCAAAGCGCTGGAATATCACCTGCGCAAGGCGACACCTGACCGCTTCCTAACCATTGCAGAGGCGTTCCGCGCGGGATTTGACCTGAAACGCATTCGCGAAATCACCAAATATGAGCCGTGGTTCTTGCGCCAGATTGAACGCATTGTTCTAGCCGAAAAATCGGTCATAGAAGATGGCCTGCCGACCAGCGCCGATGCCATGCGTGCGCTGAAAGCTCTTGGCCTATCTGATGCCCGCCTGTCTGAGCTAACCGGCATGCAGGAAGCTGAGGTGACCGCTGCCCGTCATGCGCTAGACGTACGCCCCGTTTTCAAACGGATTGATACATGTGCCGCCGAATTTGAAGCCAAAACGCCGTATCTTTATTCAACATATGAAGAGCCGGGCTTTGTGGTTTCAGGCGGTGCTAGCGACGGCGAAATTGAAGATGAAGCGCAGGTATCAAGCCGTAAAAAGGCTGTGATTCTTGGTGGAGGTCCAAATCGGATCGGGCAAGGCATCGAATTTGACTATTGCTGTTGTCACGCTTGTTTTTCACTATCTGACGCGGGGATTGAGACCATCATGGTCAACTGCAACCCGGAAACCGTGTCCACTGATTATGACACCTCTGATCGGCTGTATTTCGAGCCGCTCACCGCGGAAGACGTGATTGAGCTGATCCAGCATGAACAAAAAAGCGGTGAATTAATCGGCGTTGTTGTGCAATTTGGTGGACAGACCCCCTTGAAACTGTCCCACGCCCTAGAAGCCGCAGGCATTCCCATTCTTGGGACATCCCCTGATGCGATTGATTTAGCGGAAGACCGCGAGCGCTTCGGAGCGCTGGTCGATCAGCTGGGCCTGAAACAACCCGAAAATGGCATTGCGCGATCGCTGGAAGAAGCGCAGAAAATTGCCGTGGACATAGGCTTTCCGGTTCTGATTCGTCCCAGTTACGTGCTTGGCGGACGCGCCATGGAAATTGTCCATAACATGGATGGCCTGAACCGCTATATGCGTGAAGCCGTGCGCGTTTCCGGCGACAGTCCTGTGCTCATCGACAGCTATCTGGATCATGCCATCGAGATTGACGTGGATGCCCTTTCCGATGGTGACGATGTTTTTGTCGCAGGCATCATGCAACATATCGAAGAAGCGGGCATTCATTCCGGGGACAGCACCTGTACCCTGCCGCCCTTCTCATTACCCGACGACATCATCGCCGAGTTGAAAGTACAAACCACATCTCTGGCCCGCGGGCTGAATGTGGTTGGCCTAATGAATGTGCAGTTTGCCGTCCAAGACGGTGATATCTATCTGATTGAAGTAAATCCCCGCGCCAGTCGAACCGTGCCATTTGTGGCCAAGGCCATTGGCCTACCCGTGGCCAAGATTGCCGCACGCCTGATGGCTGGTGAAAAACTAAAGGACTTTGATCTCAGCGTTCTCAACGGCAATCATATTGCTGTCAAGGCCCCCGTATTCCCATTTGCCCGCTTTACCGGCGTAGATGTGCTGTTAGGGCCAGAAATGAAATCTACAGGCGAGGTCATGGGCCTGGACAACAATATCGACAGTGCGTTTTTGAAAAGCCAATTGGCGGCCGGGACCATTTTGCCAAGCGAAGGCACGGTTTTTGTCTCCATTCGCGATGAAGATAAAGAAGGCTTTGTCCAACCCGTCCGCGAGATTCTGGAAATGGGCTATGATGTCATCGCCACCAGCGGCACGGCGCTGTATCTCCGCGATCACGGCTTGGAGGTCGGGCAGATCAATAAGGTGGCCGAGGGGCAACCGCATGTTGTTGATGCGATGAAGAACGGCGAAATTAAACTGGTGTTCAACACCACCGCCAACCAGCAAGCCATAAAAGACAGCTACCATATTCGACGCACAGCCCTGATGGAGCGCCTGCCCTATTACACAACTCTGGCCGGATCGCAAATGGCTGTAAGGGCACTGCGCGCGCAAAAGACAAGAGGACTTGAAGTTGCCTCCTTGCAGTCTTATTCTATAAGAGATCGTAAGTAGCTTAGTTCCTGAAAGACGGGCTCTCGACAAGAACAACACCCACCGCGCCAATCAAGATTGTTTGGCGATGTGGTGATTTGAGCTTTTTAACCAATTGTCCACCGCGTTAAAATACCTATGAACGCCCAATTGGCGGAGAATGATAAAATGGCCGGACCAGATAAAGTACCCATGCTGATCGATTGTTTCTTGAGTATGCAAGAAGAATTGAAACAGCTTAAAAACGTGGAGCGCTACGAGATCGTTCGCGCCATCGAGGAAGCGCGCGCGCATGGTGACCTGAAGGAAAATGCCGAATATCACGCGGCCAAAGATAAGCAAGGCATGACCGAAGCCCGCATTAAAATTCTCGAAAGTTCAATCACTCTAGCCGAGGTGATCGACCCCAGTAAATTGTCTGGTGACCGCATTTTGTTTGGGGCAACCGTAACGCTGGTGGACGAAGATGACAGGGAAGTGACCTATCAGGTCGTCGGCGAGCATGAGACCAATGTCAAAATCGGCCGCATATCCCACACCTCGCCACTGGGTCGTGCGCTCATTGGCCGTGAAGTTGGGCACGAGATTGAAGTGGTCACGCCCAAAGGCGAGCGCTATTACGAGGTTGTCTCCGTCGAATTTAAATAATGAGAACCGCGAGAGTACCCCGTTATTAAGCCCTAAACCGCTACGGGCGCCCCCGGCTCGCGCTTGGTCGCGCGGATCGTCAAAGACGTTTTAACACTGGCCACATGCGGCGCTGGTGTCAGATGGGCGGTTAAGAATGACTGAAATTCTGCCAAGTCGCGCGCAACGATTTTCAAAACAAAATCAAATTCGCCATTCAGCATGTAACATTCGCGAACCAAATCCCAGCCATTGACCAATTCTTCAAAGGCCTGTAGGCCCGCATCGGCCTGACTATCCAAGCCCACCATGACAATCACGGTGATGCCATAGCCCATCATCTCAAGATTGAGATCCGCGTGATAGCCGTTAATAAAACCGGCCTCTTCCAAGGCCCGCACCCTGCGGAGGCACGGCGGCGCTGTAATACCCACGCGTTCCGCCAGTTCAACATTTGTAATGCGCCCATTATCCTGCAGGTGTTTTAGGATCTTGCGATCAACATTATCCAGTTTGGTAGCACTCACATTTCATCTCCAATTGCAACGGTATCAACCAAATCCATGCTCTTGATAATGAGCAGAATCAATGCTTGGTTTCAAAATTGCCAGCGTTCGGCCGCCTAACTTCTTTCGAGGTGTGGCTATTCCCGCCCCCTGCCTATTCAGGCAAATATAGTTTGATTCGTGCGCATCTTCTACATGTTTGTGCAATTTAATTCTAGCAATAAGTTATAATATTGCCGAAAAAAAGCTGCCAGATAACGTAAATTTTGCTACATTCGAGACCGCATCAATTCTAGCGACACGGAGCTAAAAACCGCAGAATGAGCATTGATGCAGGGTAATGGCAAACAGGTTAAACACAACATGGGCGAGACCGATACACGGCTAGATGCGCTATTGAAACTGGCGCAAACACGTTCCGGCACCGACCGGACCTTGCTGTACCGCCATGTGGCCCATTTATTGATGCAAAACGGCAATAGCCCAAAGGGCGGTAGCACACGCATTCTGTTTGAACTGTTTGATGCACTATCCGATCAGGTTGACGTGGAGACGCGGGCTGAATTCGCCAGCGATCTGGCCAAATCCGACCATGCGCCGCCCGCCTTACTACACCGTTTGGCAAAGGACGATATCAACGTGGCCGCGCCGATTCTGCGCGGAAGCGACTTTAGCGAAACAGCCTTATTGGCGATCATCAAAGCCACAACCCGCGCCCATCACCTGGTCATTGCCGAGCGGCGCGACCTAACCCAAAAATTATGGCAAGCCATTGTCGAGCGGCGTGATACAGCCCCCGCAGGCCCCCCTGCACCGCCAAAACCCACAGCAAAAGCCCCTACGCCTGATCAGCCAGCGTATGAAGAACCAGCGCATGAAGAGCCAGCGTATGAAGAACCAGCGGACAGCCTCATTCCTTTTAAGAATCGTGTGCGCGGAAAAGCTGATATTTTCGTCGCACAGAATGACACTGAACCGACCCGCAAAGGCGATAGTGCCCCACAATCTGATTTCGGTGACAGCGCCGATACGATCGGCATTGCGCTCAAAGACGAACCAATCCCTGCGTTCTTCTTGGAAAAGCCGCGCCGCAAACCCGATGCATACATTCAACCCGGCCGGGTCATCGCCCCGGACGATGCCTTCATGGGCCGCCATTCCGGTGATGCCAAGTTGCCAAGGGTGGGGCCGCAAAAGGCTGCCGCGATAAAAGAGGCAAAATGGTCCACCAACCGCGCGGCGAATTTACGGCATGTGAGCGCGGAAATGGCGACACTCTTCGGGTCAAGTGTTCAAGACCTCAACGGCACAAACCTGCTCGAGCTCTTGCAGGGAAAAACCAACGACGACGACGCGCTGGAGGAAACCATGCGGCGGCATCTGCCCCTGCGCGACATTCAGATCCGCTTAGCAGATGGCACAGCGCACCTGATCGGTCGTGCCCGGTTTGAACAGATCACCGGGCGTTTCCTTGGCTATAAGGGCACAATCAGCAGTGCAGCCAAACCACCATCGCCCGAACACAAGGCTGACCTGTCCGAACACCCCATTCCCTTGGCACCGCGCAGAACTGCCCAGCCAAAAGCGGACCCACCCATAGAACGCCACCCGCATTCAATGCCAAACAGTCGCGCCGCAAAACCAAGCAGCAGCACGGGGCATGTTTTGGCCGCGCATTTGTCTGCCGATGCCACCCTACCCATTCAAGATATGCTGGCGGGCATTCAACGCATCGCACGCAGTGCCAAGCGATCTAATGACCAAGCGCTGTTGACGGATATTCGCGCCGTCATGGCGGATTGTTTTAAGCTGCGCGATATGATTCAAGACGCAGACCGCATCGCCCGCATGTTTGGCGGAAACGGCGGACTAGAGGCCCAAAATTTCGATGTTTTCAAAGTCATCAACGCTGTCCTAGATGATGACCTTACCCGGCACGATGGCTTGGCGCGATTTCACTTAAACCCCGAGGCTGATTTTACGGATGTGCGCTTTTCCCGCTCTGTCTTAGCACAGGCCCTCTCCCGCATGATGGAACTGGCCCGCGAATCCGCTGGCCACGGCGATCTATTGAGCCTTGATGTCCTGGGCGGAGAAAATCATCTGGAGATTCGGCTGCCCCTCGGCGCCGCGAGCAACCAACGCATATCTGACGCTGAATTGCTGGAGCCTGACGACCAGTTAACACTCGCCAGTATGCGCAGAAACAACATGGGAACCCCGGTCATGACCGCGCGCCTTGGCCTTTCGGCCCTGCAAGAAACGCTGGAAAGTCTAGACGGAAGGTTAGAGATCAACCTGTTACCGGGTATGTCGGGGGGGCGCATCAGCCTATTCCTGCCACTGACATAAACCTCCGCACAGACACTTGACGGATCAGGCCTTGCAAGATGCCTGCATTTGTTTAAATAGAAATATCCCAATCCACTTAAATGTCCTTAGCAGGGAAAGATGATTATGGCCGACACTGTTCACTCCAAAGTTTTGATTATTGGCTCTGGCCCGGCGGGTTACACCGCCGCGATTTATGCCGCGCGTGCTGCGCTGGAACCAGTGTTGGTCACAGGGCTAGAACCCGGTGGGCAATTGACCATCACCACCGAGGTCGAAAATTACCCCGGCTTTGCAGACGCCATCCAAGGACCATGGTTGATGGAACAAATGCGCGACCAAGCCGCTGCCGTGGGCACAAATATCGTCACCGACTATATCATGGAGGTGGACTTTTCCACCCGCCCCTACCGCGCTGTCGGCGACAGCGGCACTGTCTATACGGGCGATACCGTCATTATAGCGACAGGCGCGCAGGCCCGTTGGCTGGGCCTAGAAACCGAGGAAAAATTCAAGGGCTACGGCGTGTCCGCCTGCGCCACATGTGATGGCTTTTTCTATCGGGAAAAAGAAGTGGCCGTTATTGGCGGCGGCAACACGGCGGTCGAAGAAGCACTGTTCTTGACCAATTTTGCTTCCAAGGTGACCCTTGTTCATCGCCGGGATGAGTTGCGGGCGGAGCGTATCTTGCAGAACCGGTTGCTCAAACATCCAAAGATCGAAGTGATTTGGGACAGCACTCTCGAAGAGGTTCTAGGTGATGATAACCCACCGGGCGTGACAGGTCTGCGACTTAAAAATGTTAAAACCGGCGAAGAAAGTACAATCAATGTGCACGGCGTCTTTATCGCCATCGGTCATAGCCCATCTACCAGCCTATTTCAGGGCAAGCTAGCCATGGATAAAGAAGGCTATTTAGATACTGCCGACAATTCCACTGCGACAGCGATCCCGGGCGTCTATGCCGCAGGCGATGTCACAGATAAAATTTACCGCCAGGCCGTGACCGCCGCGGGCATGGGATGCATGGCCGCATTGGAAGCAGAAAAATATATCGGAGAATTGGAAGACGACGCGGAAAATGGTGAATAGATGGATTGGGACAAGGTTAAGATATTTCACGCAGTCGCGTCAGCCGGGAGCTTTACCAGCGCTGCCAAACTGCTGAATATGTCGCAATCCGCCCTGTCGCGGCAGATCAAGTCCCTTGAAGCCAGCCTCAATGCCTCACTGTTTACGCGCCATGCCCGTGGCCTTGTCCTTACGCATGAGGGCGAGCGTCTTTTTGCCACAGCCAGTGAAATGGCGGCGCGGATGGATGCCACCCAACGCGAATTAATGGAAACGCGGTCCAAGCCCTTTGGCCCCTTACGCGTCACAACCACGCGGACCTTTGGCTCTATGTGGCTGGCCCCCAGAGTGAAAGAATTTTGCGAAGCCTACCCCGATATTGAGCTGCGCATGCATTTGTCCGATGAATATGTGGATTTGGCCACCGGCGAGGCAGAGATGGCCATTCGTTTCGGTGCCCCGCAACAGGCCGACCTGATCCAGCGGCATCTGATCGACATGCGTCATTTCATTTATGCCGCGCCAAAATATCTTAGCGAGCATGGCACACCGGAAGAGGCCAGCGACCTAGACAGTCACGCCCTCATTGGCTATGGCCCAGAGACGGAGATTTCCATCAAAAACATCAATTGGATTCTCTCCGCCGGATCGACCGGATATGCCCGCAAAGCTATTTTAGAGGTCAATAGTCTTGTTGGCGTCTTGCGCGCCGTGCGGTCGGGCCTTGGCATTGCGGCCTTGCCGAGCTATCTGGCGTCATCTGCACCGGGTTTGGTTCGTATCCTTGCAGATGTTGAAGCGCCGATGTTTCAGGCCTATTTGACCTATCCGTCGGAATTGAAGGGATCAAAACGAATCTCTGTGTTTCGTGACTTTTTGTTGAAAATCATCGACGAGTCACGTGAAGAATTATAGCGACCCACGGCACAGCCCGCCCGCGCAATAATAAACCCCAAACGCGCACGATTTTAAATAATCCTTTAAAATCAAGCGCAGAGGCGGCTTTTTGGTCCCCAAAAAAGCATGAGTTAACTGCTCGAGCTATGCAATAATTGCATATCTATATTTCCTAATATAAGGGTACTCACACATCTGTCACTGCTTTATATAATAAGGCAACTGCACAGCAGTATAAAGCGCAGGTGATGAAGGATCCCCCAATTCGCATCACCGTCGGGTTTGGTTCCTCCCCCAAGCATACCAAACCCCCGCTAGGTTTCATAAGCGCATGCATATGGACCTCCCTATATCGACTTTGGCCGGGTCCCTGTTTTGATACATGGGATTCGGTCATTTTCGTATTCGGGGTTTTTTATTTTTTAAACCATTTCCAAATGCGCCAGCCGAGCAACAGGCTCAGCACCGCGACATATATCTTCGGCTCGGTCTGGTTACCGCGCACCATCATCACATAATGAATGAGCGCCAAGATCGCGACGGGATAAACAAGACGGTGAAGCGCCTTCCACTTCTTCGCCCCCATGCGTTTAACCATGCCGCCGGTGGAAGTCAGGGCCAAAGGCAGCAGGCCCAAAACTGAGATAAATCCAAGCGTGATGAAATTGCGCTTCAGGATATCGCCCCAAATTTCGGCCCAGTTAAAATAATGATCCAAAATCACATAGCTACTGACGTGCAACAAGACCATGAAGAAAGCAAAAAGACCGACCATGCGCCGATAGGGCATAAATGCCCGCGTCCCGAACCAATCGCAAAGCGGCGTAATCGCCAGCGACAGGAATAAATAGCGCAGGGCCCAGTCGCCGAGAAACCGATTGGAATATTCAATGGGGTTGACCGTTAGATCATTCGGCAACTGTGCCAAGGCCAGCGACAACTGCCAACCGAGCCATACAGCCGGCAGGGCCATCAGCGCGAAAAGCCCAGATTTGATGATCCGCCGTTTGATTTTGGTGGTGAATTGCATCAATCAGTTATGCTTGCCTGTGCTATGGACAATCTTGCCGTCCATGATTGTGACCTGCACCTCGGTCTGATGAATTTCATGCGGGGGCATATCAAACAGGTTACCGCCAAGCACCAAAATATCTGCGCGTTTGCCAACCTCTAAGCTGCCTAATTGATCCTCTACACCCAATTGATAGGCCGTGTTGCGGGTCATGGCTTCAAGCGCCTCCATCACGGAAATGCCTTGTCCTTCACCCCGTTCGGGACCGCTTTCAACACCACTCAATCGCCGTGTTACCGCCGTTTCAATCTGAATAAGCGGCTTATAAGTCGACAGGAACGCCGCTGCGGGCCAGTCGGTACCAAATGTTTGGCGACCACCTGCGTCTAATATATCGCGAATGGGATAGCCCGCATCATGAACATCCTTCCCCACATAGCTGACAAAGGTGTCGTAACTGGGATCAACCGTCGCCCATTGCACAGACGTCTGCGGGATCACGTCAAGGGCCGCGAAGCGCGGCACATCCACAGCATCTACATAATCCATATGGCCAATGGCATGGCGCGGCCGTGCCGCCGCGCCCACATCGAATTTGCGGGCCGCTTCGAAAGTATCTAGCGCCATGCGAATAGCCGCGCCGCCAATGGCATGAACATGCACCGGAACACCCAGTTTTTCAGCATCCATGACCACCTGATGCATACGCGTAGGTTCGGTCATTGGCACACCCCTATCGCCCGGAGTGTCGGCATAGTCACGCAACATATAAGCCGTGTGCCCCTCTGGCACGCCATCAGCAAACGCCTTCACAGAATAGGGCTGATGGTGTGCGCTGGAATATTTTTCACGGTTTTGCAGGACCGTCATTGCCGGATTATCGGTGCCATCAGGATAGGCAGGAACGCTTGAATAAACCCGCAATGGCAATTCGCCCTGACCATCCAATTCACCGAGAATGTCATAGGCATCAATCAGGGTTGGCGCCCCCATGCCCGCATCGAATACAGCGGTCAGTCCGGATGCGCTGGCTCGTGGCAACCATTTCTTCAGCGCCGTCCTGTAGGCATCCGGCGTGCGTTCCAGTAGCTTTGCATCTATCAGCTCCCTGCCTGCACCCTCGCGGGCAACGCCGAGCAATTCACCCGTTTGCGGGTCACGTTCCCAGAAAGACACCCCGGGATTGGGGTCAATCACACTGGCATCGACGCCCGCCGCAGCCAGCGCCCCCGACGAATACCACGTGCTATGGCCATCGACCGAGCTGAGCATCACGGCGCGCTCTGAGCCGAAAACATCATCAAGCATTTCTTTGCGTGGGCCAAACCGATCAAACAAGTAATTTTGCCAACCCCGCCCGCTGAGGGGTGCTGTGCCCGGATTGAGACGTTTCATTTCTTCAAGAGCCGCACGCAGTTCGTCCATTGTGGTGGCAAGGGTCAGGTTCACGCCAACGTCTGAAATGGAGCCGCCGAATATATGCAGATGACTGTCCATCAGACCGGGGATCACCAACCGCCCCGCCAAGTCAATAACCTTGGTGGCGGTGCCCACACACGCACCCGCGCCCTCAGCCGAGCCTACGTAATTGATATCGGTCCCCGTCACACAGAGGGCCTCGGCCCACGTTCGCCCAGCATCCATGGTTTGGATTTTACCGCCCGTAAGAACCAGATCAGCGGCTGGAAGTCTCTGTTCTGCTTCGCCACACGCGGAAACAAGCAGACCCATCGCTGCAATCGCAATTATTCCTCTCATCATTGACCCCTCAATAATTTTTCCGCAAATCCATACCGTCATAAAGGTGCGCGACCTGCGCGCCATAGCCATTATACATCAAGGTTTTGCGCCGCCGAAACTCGCCGATCCGGCGCTCCGTCCCTTGCGACCAACGCGGGTGATCCACATTGGGGTTCACATTGGCGTAAAAGCCATATTCCTGTGCGGCAGAATCTACCCAACTGGTCATCGGCATGTCTTCGACAAAACGGATGGTGACAATCGATTTAATGCCCTTAAAGCCATATTTCCATGGCGTTACCAACCGCAGCGGCGCGCCGTTCTGGTTCGGCAGGGTTTCTCCATATAGCCCCACAGCCAGAAAGGCCAAGTCGTTCAGGGCCTCATCCAAACGCAGGCCTTCTTTATAAGGCCAGTCGAGAACCGCCCGTCGCACACCGGGCATTTCGCCGCGCCGGAGGGCTGTTTCAAAATACACATATTTGGCTTTTGATGTGGGCTGCAGGCGGCGAACGATATCGCCCAGTGGCACCCCGACCCACGGAATGACCATCGACCAGGCCTCAACACAGCGCATCCTATAGATGCGTTCCTGCAACTGATTAAAGGGGATCAGGTCCTCTAAGTCATAGGTGCCAGTGCCATCGCATTCCCCCTCGACCCGCAAAGTCCAAGGCTCTGTGGTCAGGGCGCTGGCATAGCGCGCCGGGTCTTCTTTACCGGTGCCGAATTCGTAAAAATTATTGTAACCCGTCACCGCGGAATGTGGGGTCAAGTCATCTTCAAGACGAAAACCACCATCCGCATATTGCAACGGGCGCACCGCGGCCTGTGCCGCACTCGCGCCGCCAAGCAATCCCGCGCCCGACGTTAGGGCTGCCACACCAATTCCACCCAGCCCCATGCTTTTAAGAATATCTCTGCGACTATGATATTGGTTTTCCGGGGTCACGGCGCTCTCGCGCTCCATCCAATTCTCGACGTTTTTTATGAGCATTTTTTGTCCTTATTTTTTCCGCTTATCCAACACTATATGCAATTCATGAACGCCAGATGACTATACCAATTCAGCTTAAAATGACTTTATGACGATGGCCCCCACGGCGATTAGGCTGACCGCAACCAAACGACGCACCCCGATCCCCTCCCCCAAGAAGAAATAACCTATCAAGACTGCAAACATGATCGATGTCTCTCTAAGGGCGGCAATCTCAACCGCGCTGCCCAAACGCAGGGCCAGCAGCGCCGTGACATAAGAGGCCATGCCCAATATGGCCCCCAACAGTCCCTTGCGCAATTCTTGAGCCATGATGGGGATGACTCGACGTCCGCGGGCGATGATGGGCAGAGCAAGAAAGACCCCGCCAAACATAATCATCAGCCAGGCAATATAGGAAAAGGGGTTTGCCACCATTTTCACACCGATGGCATCAATCAGCGTATAAACGCCAATGCAGACGCCACTTAACACGGCAAGACTGGTGGCCAGAACCAAGTGATGTTTCTTCTCAGCCTCTTTATAGCCACGCGATGCCATCTCCAGCACGCCAATGGCAACCAAAGACACGCCGATCACCTCGGCCCATTTTACCTCCACAACATGGCTGAGGTAAAAGGCTGAGATCAAAACAACCACAACCGGCCCCATGCCACGCGACATCGGATAAATATAAGAAAGCGGGCCAAATTCCAGTGACTTCATCACCAATAATTGAAAGGTGACAATCACAGCTAATGATGAAAATAAATAGGGCCAAACCTCCGGACCTGGAAATGGCACAAAAAAAGCCACGGCCCCCATCAAGGGTAATGACACAATCGAGCCGACGCCAATACGACTTAAACGATCACCGTCAGAGCGAAACACCGCCGAGCTGGATGCATGCAGTACGGCTGATGATAAAATCAAGCTGGTGGCGATCAGGTCATTGGCCATGGATTACGTCTCCCTCTTTTTCTCGGCCCGAGAGAACGCTAACACATTCTCTTCAAACTGCTAGTTGAAACATCCTCTTGAAAGAGGCTCGCGCAAAGTCCATCTTGGCAGCATGCATTCTGATGGCACACAACATGACTGGGTTCCCAACCGCCCCGACCGCCCGGAAAAATCCGAGGGCGGTCTTGAGATTAAGCTTGTCAGCGAATTTGAGCCTGCAGGCGATCAACCCACCGCGATCAAGGACTTGCTCGAAGGGCTGAAAGATCACGAACAAAGCCAAGTGCTTTTAGGTGTAACCGGGTCCGGCAAAACCTTCACCATGGCCAAGGTCATCGCCGAAACCCAGCGCCCGGCACTTATTTTAGCTCCCAACAAGACCCTAGCCGCGCAATTATATGGGGAATTTAAGAATTTTTTCCCCGACAACGCGGTTGAATATTTTGTCTCCTATTATGACTATTATCAACCAGAAGCCTACGTGCCCCGCACCGATACATTTGTTGAAAAAGAAGCCAGCATCAACGCACAGATTGATCGCATGCGCCATTCGGCCACGCGGGCGCTGCTGGAACGCGACGATGTGATTATCGTGGCCAGTGTGTCTTGTATTTATGGTATCGGCAGTGTCGAGACCTATACAGCCATGACGCATACCTTCAAAACTGGCGACATCATTGATAACCGAGACGTCTTGCGCAAAATGGTATCGCTGCAATATCGCCGCAACGATCATTCGTTTGAGCGCGGCACGTTCCGTGTGCGCGGCGACGTGATTGAAATTTATCCATCCCATTATGAAGACCGCGCTTGGCGCCTGTCCATGTTTGGTGACGAGATTGAATCGATTCACGAGTTCGACCCCCTAACGGGCGAAAAAACTGTTGCGTTGGAACAAGTCAAGATTTACCCCAACTCGCACTATGTCACCCCCAAGCCAACGCTGGACCAAGCGGTGAAAAAAATTAAGGCAGAGCTGACCACACGCCTAAAAGAGTTTAACGATCAGGGTAAATTGCTAGAAGCCCAGCGCATCGAGCAACGCACCCTGTTCGATCTGGAAATGATTGAAGCCACAGGCACTTGCGCCGGGATTGAAAATTATTCTCGTTATCTCACCGGCCGTAATCCGGGCGAGCCGCCGCCCACTCTGTTTGAATATCTACCCGATAACGCGCTGATATTTGTTGATGAAAGCCATGTAACCGTGGGCCAATTGAACGGCATGTATAATGGCGACTTTAAGCGCAAATCCACCCTTGCCGACCACGGCTTTCGCCTGCCCAGTTGTATTGACAACCGGCCGCTGAAATTTGCCGAATGGAATGCGATGCGGCCATCGACGGTATTTGTCTCGGCCACACCTGGAAACTGGGAGATGGAAGAAACGGGCGGCGTTTTTGCCGAACAGATCATTCGCCCCACTGGGCTGATCGACCCGGAATGCGAGGTTCGCCCGGTGGAAAATCAAGTGGACGACCTGATGGCGGAGTGCCGCGTGCAAGCCAGTAAAGGCAACCGCGTCCTGGTCACCACCCTAACCAAACGGATGGCAGAAGACCTGACCGAATATCTACATGAACATGGCATCCGAGTGCGCTATATGCATTCCGACATTGAAACCTTGGAGCGTATCGAGATTATTCGCGATCTGCGGCTCGGCGTATTCAATGTGCTGATTGGTATTAACTTGCTACGCGAAGGATTGGACATTCCCGAATGTGGCTTGGTGGCCATTCTGGACGCCGACAAAGAAGGCTTCCTGCGGAGCGAGACATCATTGGTGCAAACCATTGGCCGCGCCGCCCGTAATATAGATGGCCGCGTCATCCTTTACGCCGACAAAATGACCCGCTCGTTGCAAGCGGCCCTAGATGAAACCAACCGCCGGCGTGCCAAGCAAACCGCTTATAATGAAGCCCATGGAATCACCCCGCAAACCGTGCGTAAAAACATTGGCGACATCCTTGATGGCACCAGCCAAGGGGATTATGTCACCGTGGATACGGGTGTTTCTGGCGACCTGCACCGCGTCGGTCACAATTTCGACCAGCATATGAAACAGCTGGAAGGAAAGATGAAAGACGCTGCGGCCAATCTGGAGTTTGAAGAAGCCGCCCGCATCCGTGATGAAATTCGCAGGCTTGAAGACGCAGAACTTGGTCTGGCCCCGCACGGCACATCCATTGGTAAATCAAAAGGCAGGCCAAAAGGAAAAAGCGTTGCGGGCACGGGCGGCACGCGCGCCTACAAAGGCAAAAGTAGGAAGAAAGCGTTTTAACAACACTGAGAAAAAATTTGGGGCAAATTACGTGCTAGGATTGATCTCATACTTCTCAAGCAGGGCATATAGTTCTTTGATCAAACCAACACCCACCTGATGTTCGCCTTTCATCTGCTCCTTAAAAATAAGATCAAGTGTATCAAGGTGGACGTTCGCCACATTTTTTAACTGATCAACTTGATCCTCTTTTTCTAGGACATGGCGTAAAAAGCCCGCTGCCGTTGATATCAACGGCCAGCCCATAGATCCAGCAGCCCCCTTGATCGAATAGGCCAGCTTGGCGCCATCTTTATAGTTCGCCGCTTTCACACTGGCGCGTAATTCACGAAGATTAACCTCTAGCACCTCGTCATAATTCTCAGCCTCCTTCGCAAGCGCCTTTTCAGCGCGCCTGACAAGGTGGCGAATATAGGCGGCCATTTCCACATCTTCGCTGACCATTATTTTTCCTGTTCATTCATAACGGTATCAATCTGCTCTTGTTTCAGTCCGTACTTCCCGCGACGCTCAGGCCCGCCATGATCAATCGCGCGGCGGCGGCGATCAGGCCCAACATAAGCATCGCTCGCCACAAACTGCCGCCCGGACGAAACGACAGCCTGCAATTTTTTCAGAACATTATGCGGCGCGATGGGTTTGGCTATAATTTCATTCACACCAGAATCGCGTGCCTGAATAACTCTGGAAATCTCAGTAAAGCCCGTACACATAATGATTGGAATTTTATGATTGGGGCAATCTGGATCTTTCCGGATAAAGTCTATAAGCGCGAGCGGATAATCCTCGTCAATCAACCAGTCACACAGGACCAAATCAACCTTGGTTTCCTTGATGGCTTCGATGGCACTTGATAACCGACGTTCCGCGTGAATACCTCCCAATTCAAAGGACAGCAGAACTTGGTTCATCAGATTAGCGGCAAAACTATCCTGATCAACGATAAGTACTTTTAATGATGAAAAAGGTGATCTCACCACTGCATCCCCTAGCTTGATGGTCGCTTATAACTCAAACAAATCTACCCCACAAGCACGCCCCGGAGCCATCCTACATCGCAGTCAGCAACACTCAAGCCTACGATGAATATTGTTCATACGACATTCGCCGAGCATTGTGCAATAGCCCAAATCCAAAGCCGCTCGCCCTAGAGTAGCGTGCTGTGCTTAAAAACGCTATTTTTGAGACGTATTTTGGCAAATCGGATCAAAATTCCAACCTAAATGAGCCTTTTTTCCCACGCGGCGGGATTCTGTTTTGAAAACTGTCGAAAGCACCTATATATAATGGGTGATCAGATGTAGCATCTGTCGTTACGGATGACCTACGCGAATAAAGATGTCTGGGGCTAGATGGCGTATTTTCAAATATTGGGCGGATTAGTGTTGTTGGTCTTTGCTGGCGACTTTTTGGTACGCGGTAGCGTTTCCATCGCCCAACGTTTTGGCATTCCCACGATCTTGATCGGCCTGACAGTTGTCGCCTTTGGGACCTCTGCCCCAGAAATGGTGGTTGGCATCAATGCCGTTTTGTCCGGGTTTCCAACCTTGGCACTTGGCAATGTCGTTGGCAGTAATATTGCCAATATTTGGCTGGTCATCGGGGTTCCCGCTATTGTCGCGCCGATGATGTGCGCGTCACCAAAATTCACCCAAAATATGATGATTATGCTGGGCGTCTCCGTCATCTTTATGGCGCTTGCCAGCACCGGTGTGATTACCATGCCCATCGGCCTGGTCTTTATTTTATTATTAGCTGCCTTCTTATATTTCTCAGCACGACGGGCACAAGCCTCGCCCAATTATGATGAACTGCTGGTTGAAATCGACGGGGTACCGGACGAACCTGATGGTGTGCTTGTTTCCATCACGCTAATCATTGGCGGCCTCGTCGGGTTGATCATCGGCGCCAATTTGCTCGTCACTGGCTCTGTCGAAATTGCGCGCGCCCTTGGGGTATCAGAAGCCGTGATCGGCCTGACGCTTGTTGCCATCGGTACATCGATCCCAGAATTGGTAACAGCACTGGTGGCCGCAGTGCGTAAAGAAGCAGACGTTGCTCTCGGCAATGTCATTGGCAGCAATATATTTAACATTCTTGCTATTCTTGGTGCGTCGTCCATGTTCGGCGATATTCCTGTTCCAGAAGGCTTCCTTAAATTCGATATCTGGGTCATGCTGGCTGCGTCCTTAATGTTATTGCCTTTTGCGGTGTTCCGGTGGAACCTCGGCCGCCGCGCCGGGGTCCTCTTTACTGGTCTTTACATCGCCTATATTTATGTGCTGGCACAAGGTGGCTCCGCCATGAGCGGCACCTATTAGAGGGCGCACCTTATGAAGCCAACATCTCAACCAGCGGCCCTCGTTACTGGCGCGGCGCACCGCATTGGCCAAGCGATTGCCAGCCGATTGGCGGATGCGGGTCATCCTGTTGTCATTCATTATAATTCCTCGGCTGATGCTGCGATGCAGTTGGCTGAAACCATCATAAAACATGGCGGCAATGCCGTCGCCGTTGGCTGTGATTTGGCCGACGCCGATGCCACTGGCCGCCTGCTGGCGGAGGCATCACAGGCGATCCGCACCCCCATTCAAATTTTGGTGAACAATGCGTCCTTGTTTGAAGACGACACCGTACGCACAGTCACCAAGAAGAGCTTTGATTTGCATATGGGCATTAACCTATGGGCGCCGATGTCCCTGTCGCAACAATTGGCAAACAGCCTGGAGGCCGATGCAGAAGGCCACATCATTAATTTGATCGACCAACGGGTTTGGAACTTAGGCCCAGGCTTTACCGGCTACACCATGTCCAAAGCGGGACTATGGGCGCTTACCCAAACCATGGCCCAAGAACTGGCACCAAATATCCGAGTGAATGGCATCGGCCCGGGGCCAGTTTTACAATCGATCCATCAAAGTGATGAAGAGTTTGCCAATGAATCAGCGAGCGTCCCACTGGGCGCAGGACCATCGACCGATGAAATCGCTGATGCGGTCATGTTTTTACTGCACACGCGGTCCATGACCGGGCAGATGATTGCGCTGGATGGCGGCCAGCACCTCGTCTAAAGCGCGCTCACGCGTCAGGCGCATTAAAATCAGCGTAACAATTAGGGGTTTCCCACACTCTGACCCGGCACAATTCCGCCTTGCCGCGGCTACGCTCAGCCACAGGGTCCTGTAGCCGCGAAAACCAGTGTTCCGCCAATCTTTCGGCCGTCGGTTGATGGGCGATCACATACAAGCGGGTCACCAATTTTGTTTCATCTGTTTGGCAAAAGCCATCCCGTTCAACCGCTGTAGCTATATTTGCCAACCAGTCTTTGAAGTCTGCGTCTTCGGGGCACAGCATTTTTAGAAGATCAATATCGGAAATCGCCGCAATCAAGGCGTGATCGCAGGTGTCTTCAATGTAACGGAGCATTTCCTCCTTCAGAAAGGAAAAATCCACAACCATGTCAAGCTGCTGGCCCGATGCCCTCAACTCGCCGAGACGCGCGCGACAACTGGCTTCAATCTCGTATCGATGCCCGTGTAGGTTGCGACACTTGGACCCATGGGATGAAACCCGGTGTGCTGCATCAATCCCTATGCGGCGTGTAGCGATAAAACTCTTCATAATATTTCCAATATCAGGGCGTATTTTATGCCGCCTCAGCGCGTATATTGTGTGGTACAAACCAAAGGCCCCGCAATTGCCGACTATGTATCACCGACGACCATCGATCACAAGTCCCCCCGCGACAACGACGAAACTGTGCCTGTCTCAGCTATGGCGCACTCGCCCCGTGAAACTGACAATTGGCAATCTGGTCCAAAGAAAAAAGCAAACTCTGAACATTGGTGCTTGACCCGGCATCATCAATTTTGCAGCGCCACAGATAAGTTATAAAGCGCTTTCAGAAGTTGCTGTTAAACCATTGAAAAAACGTCTGAAAACAATGCATCTCCTAACTGGTTGTGCACAGCAATCGATTCGCTTTTACGGGCAAGAAAGCGTCACCCTAAAAAATAAAATAAATCTGCCTCCCACCTTATTGACAGTATTTTTTTATAATAAAATCAAGGTATTAGACAATATGCCTATTTTTTAGGCAATGTCGTAAAACCCTAATGTTACTGCCACATTACATTCGGCACCACCAGCTTATACACAAACTTATCCACAGTTTAAGTGGATAGATGAAAACACCATTTTTGGACAACGATTCGATGCATGTTTATATGGCGGGATGACCAAGGTGCAAAAACCCCAGTTTCAGTTTAAAAACGGGGGGATGGCCATAAAATCAAGAGAGCGCTAATATGTATCCGACTGATGGTCAAACCAATTAACGAGGGAAAAATGGATCACGATACGCCCCCCCCTAAACAGAAAAAGGCGACCGAGAATGACCTGTTGCCTGACCTTGCACGGGGGATAAAGGTGATCCAAGCCAAACTGAAAGTTCTGGATGCCTCACCCGGAGTTTACCGCATGGTGGATGGTGCCGGAGACCTTTTATATGTGGGAAAGGCCAAAAATCTAAAAAAACGCGTTGCCAGTTATACGCGACCAACCGGACACAGCATGCGTATTGCAAAAATGATCGGATTGACCCGATCAATGGTCTTTGTCACCACCCATACAGAGGCCGAGGCGCTTTTGTTAGAGGCCAACCTGATCAAAAAACTGAAACCGCGTTTTAATGTTTTGCTCCGTGATGATCGCTCTTTTCCCTATATCCTACTGCGCGCCCACAATCCCTGGCCCCAGATCACCAAGCATCGCGGCGCGCGAAAAAAAGACGGCGAATATTTTGGTCCCTTTGCCTCCGCTGCGGCTGTCAACCGCACACTAAATACCCTCCAACGTGTTTTTCTTTTGCGCAGCTGCACCGACAATGTTTTGGCCAATCGCTCGCGTCCTTGTCTGCTTTATCAAATCAAGCGCTGCGCCGCGCCCTGCGTCGGCAAAATTACCCAAGACGATTACGCCAAATTGGTCAGCGATGCCCACGCATTTTTGCGGGGAAAAGATATTGGCATACAGAAAAAACTTGCCGCTGCCATGCAAGCTGCCAGCGACGCCTTGGAATATGAAAGCGCTGCGGCCATCCGCGATCGACTACAGGCGCTAACACAGGTGCAGGCCCACCAAACCGTTAATACCAGCAATCTGGGCGACGCCGACATCATCGCCGCCCATACCGATGCAGGTCAGACATCCATTCAAGTTTTCTTTTTCCGCGCCGGGCAAAACTGGGGCAACAGATCCTATTTCCCGCGCCACGAAAAAGACGAGCCAGCGGACAAAATCATGGCCGCCTTCATCGCCCAATTCTATGATAACAAACCCGCCCCGGCGACAATCCTTGTCAATATCACGCCAGAAGCTGCCACATTGATTGAAGACGCGCTCAGCCTACGTGCAGAAAGGAAAGTCCGCGTCATCCGCCCCATTCGCGGCCGCAAGAAAGAGCTGGTGGACGATGCCCTGAGGAACGCCCAAGAATCTCTTGCCCGACGATTGGCAGAACGGTCCAGTCAAGGAAAACTGCTGGCCTCCATCGGCGAATTATTCGCCTTAGACGAGCCGCCAAAGCGTATCGAGGTTTATGATAACTCGCACATTTCCGGCAGCCACGCCTTGGGCGCAATGATTGTATCCGGGCCGGAGGGTTTTCAAAAAAACGCCTACAGGAAATTCAATATTAAATCCCCGGACATCAGCCCGGGTGATGACTTTGCGATGATGCGCGAGGTTATGGCACGGCGATTTGCGGCCCTGTTGAAAGACAAAAACAGGACAAATTGGCCCGACCTGCTGCTGATTGATGGTGGTAAGGGCCAGTTAAGCGCGGTGATGGATATCATGACCGAGATGGGACTGGCGAGTGACCCCAACACACCGGACATTCCCGTGGTCGCCATATCCAAAGGGCCAGACCGAAACGCGGGCCGCGAAGAATTTCATATGCCCGGCAAAGCAAGCTTCCGCATCGAAGAAAAACACCCTGCGCTCTATTTTCTACAGCGGCTCAGAGACGAAGCGCATCGTTTTGCCATCGGCGCACACCGCGCCAAACGAGGCAAGGCGATGACCTCGTCCCCGCTGGATGCGGTTCCCGGGGTGGGGCCTGGCCGCAAAAAAGCGCTCCTGCACCATTTTGGGTCGGCCCGCGCCGTATCCGAGGCTGGCATAAAGGACTTAGAAGTTGTAGACGGTATCTCGGCGGGAATGGCTGAAAACATTTATGAATTTTTTCACGACGACAGTTGATTGATAGACCAACCCGCTGCATAACTAGTGTGAGCGAAATCGAGCAACCGGACCCAATATGAAAAGCTTACCAAACATCCTGACGCTATCGCGAATCTTGGTGATCCCGGCACTGGTCGCGATCTTTTTCATATGGGACGCGCCATTGGTCAATTGGATTGCCGTGGGCATATTTTTCCTTGCGGGCATCACCGATTTCTTTGATGGCTATTTGGCCCGCAGCTATGGCACCACGTCCAGACTGGGTGCTTTCCTTGACCCGGTCGCGGACAAGTTGATGGTCGCGGCAACCATTGTCATGCTGATCGCTTTTCACCATATCGAAGGCTATCACATCATTGCGGCTATCATCATTCTGTGCCGCGAGATTATGGTGTCCGGCCTGCGGGAGTTTCTGGCAGAGTTAAAAGTCTCGGTCCCCGTAACCCAAGCCGCAAAATGGAAAACCACATTTCAATTGCTGGCCCTTGGCGCGCTACTTATTGGGAATGCCGCGCCGTGGTGGCTGCCAGCGATGGAAGTTGGCATTGTCTCGCTTTGGCTGGCGGCGGCGTTGACCATCCATACGGGCTATGACTATATGAAGGCTGGTCTGAAGCATATGGATATGAACGGCTGATGGCATCCCATTCCAAACATCTACATATGGTCTATTTCGCGCGCATCCGCGAAGCCATAGGGACCAGCGACGAAGATATAAATCCGCCTGATAGCGCCACCACCATCCATGCCATTTTGGACTGGTTAAGCGAACAGGATGAAAAATACGCGGCGGCTTTTGCCCCGCGCGAACGCCTTCGTGCCGCTGTTAATCAGAGTTATGTGGGATTGGACGATGGATTTAAGGATGGCGATGAAATTGCCATTTTCCCACCCGTGACAGGCGGCTGATCATGCCCATCATCAAAATACAAAGCGAAGACTTTCACTTGCAAAGCGAGGTTGATGCGATGCGGGCGCTGCATAAAAACTTTGGCGCAATGGTCACATTCACGGGCCTTGTGCGCGACGAAGGCTGGATCACTGAAATGGTGCTGGAGCATTATCCCGCCATGACCCAAAAAACCATGGAGGCGATTGGCGCCGAGGCCATCCAACGCTTTGACCTGACCGACTGCTTGATCATTCATCGGTACGGCGCGTTAAAGCCCGGCGAACAGATCATGATGGTTGCAACCCTCGCCAAAAGCCGCAAGCCAGCGTTCGAAGCTGCTGACTTTTTGATGGACTGGCTGAAAACCAAAGCCCCATTTTGGAAAAAGGAGATCGGCACCGAGGGCGACAATTGGGTCGACGCCAAAGACGCCGATGACCAACATGCAGCTGAATGGGATAAAACTTAGCCCGGCTGTTAACCGTCAATCCGACAATGAACCAAATCATCATAGGCTTTGACGAGCATTTCCGTCACTTTGCCAACCTGATAGCGATGCGGCCCAATTTCCGCCAAGGGGGTAACTTCGGCAGCTGTACCTGTTAGAAACGCTTCTTCGAAATCATCCAATTCTTCTGGCATAATCACGCGTTCGATTACCTCAACGCCGCGTGCGCGCGCCAAATCAATCACGGTACGGCGCGTGATCCCGTCCAGAATGCAATCCGGTTTGGGGGTATGCAGTGCGCCGTCCTTCAAAAAGAAGATATTGGCCCCTGTTGCCTCGGCCACATAGCCGCGATAATCAAGCATGATGGAATCGTCATATCCATTGGCTTCCGCCTTATCCTTGGACATGGTGCAAATCATATAAAGGCCAGATGCCTTCGCCGCGCAGGGAATAGTCTCCGGTGAGGGGCGCTTCCAATTGGAAAACTCGGTGCGGATGCCTTTTAGGCGCTTTTCCATGGAAAAATAAGATGGCCAAGCCCAGACTGCCACGGCAAAATGAACTATTTTGCTGGTTGTGCTCACCCCCATCTGTTCGGCACCGCGCCACAGAATGGGGCGAATGTAACAATCTTTATCGGCAAAACCATTTGCCTCAATGGTCGCGTTCACCGCGTCATTAATCTCTTTTTCCGTCAGCGTCACTGGCATATTCAAAAGCTTAGCGCTGTTGAGCAGCCGTTCATTATGCTCTTTCATCTTAAAGGGGACGCCCTGATAACAGCGCGCGCCTTCAAAAACCGAACTCGCATAATGCATTGCATGGGTTAGAATATGAATCTTAGCGTCGCGCCAATCTACTAACTTGCCGTCAAACCAGATGTATCCATCTCGGTCATCGTAAGGTGTATCCGCCATTTTGGGCTGATCCTCTCTAGGAACTCTTATTTGTTACTCTTTTTTGTACTTTTAGGCACTAGAAAGCAGGGCCGCAAGCAATAAAACACCCCAAATGCCTTTTATATGAGAATTTTCTTATTTAGAGAGCTGTTTTCCACGTTCTGTGGCCGCCGCGACCGCTTTTTTCATCAATTCCGCTAATCCGTCCTCCGCCATCAGTACATCCAGCGCCGCCTGAGTCGTCCCCCCCGGGCTGGTCACATTCTGGCGCAGTGTTTCTGGCGTGTCTGTAGATTCCGCCAACAAAGCCCCCGCGCCCACAACCATTTGGCGCGCCAATATGGCCGCCACGTCCGGCGGTAAACCTTGGGCAATACCTGCATCGCGCAAGGCTTCCACCATATAAAAGACATAGGCAGGCCCCGACCCTGACACACCTGTGACCGCGTCCATCAAGTCTTCGTCTTCAATCCAAACTGTCTGACCGGATGTTTCCATCAAGGTCTGCGCCAACATGGCATCCTCTATGCTCACCTCTGGTCCAGCATAAAAGGCGGTGATGCCCTTGCCGATGGCCGAGGGTGTATTGGGCATGGAGCGAATGACAGGAACATCGTCACCCAAACTGTCGCGAATGGTGCGAATGCGCGTGCCTGCGGCGATGGTCAGAACCGGAGCGCTTAAATGTTCACGTTCTGCAAAGTCTTCCAAAACGTCCGGCATCATTTGCGGTTTGACCGCTAATAAAACCATGCGCGGCGACAGATGGTCCGGCAGACCGGCAATCTCGCGCACCATAGCGCTGCGTGGCAGGTCAAAATTAGTGGTTTGGCGCGTGGCCGGATCGACCACGATGACCGCATCTTGGGACAGGCCAGCCCTCAGCCAGCCTTCCAATAGGGCACTGCCCATTTTACCACAGCCCACCAATAGCAGCGGGGTGGCTGATGAAAATTCTTTTAAACCGTCCATGGTGATTTCCTGAAGGATCTGTTTATTCTTATGGCTTCAGGCCGTTTTATAGCGCGTTGCCAGCAAATTGCTAGGCGTTTCCAACCGTATCCAGCATGGCAATTTCGATGGCCTCCGCCGGGGACTTGCCCGCCCAGATCACAAATTGGAATACCGGGTAATATCGCTCGCACTCGCTCAACGCGGTTTCGATCAGGGTCTCACAGCGGTCCAATTCTCCGGTCACATCATCATCGCTGAGGGACGCATGACGGAACAGCAGCACACTGTCTTCTTCCCACAATTCGAAATGACCCAACCACATGCGCTCGTTGACGCGGGCGAGGGTTTCATAGATGGCGGGCTTTTTGGCGTCCGGCACTTTGATGTCGAAGAAGCACGCTGTCTGGAGAATCTTGCCCTCTTCGCGCCAGAAAAAGCGCAGGTGGTATTCAGCCCAATCGGCCTTGACCGATGCGCTAATTTCCTCGCCGCCAATGCGCTCATACGGCCAGCCGCTGGAATCAAACATCTGCTCGATCAGATCCAAAGGATTATAATCTACCAGTCCAAATTGCTCGGATTCTAAAATCGACATGGGGCCCCTCCCATTTTTGATGACCGACTGCCTATGGCACATAGACTCCCTGTGGCGGGCACTATATCTCGGCGATACTCTCCCCCAAGACACAATATGTAGCTTGCCACCACCGGACTCGCAGAGCAAGCAGAGAATGCAAAAAGATGCCCAAAAGCATCAATTTCTTGGGGATAACTTTTCAGTGGGATGAAGGATAAAGGGCTACTTCTTCGCCTCAAGCGCCTCAATGCGGGCTTTGAGCGCGTCGTTTTCTTCGCGGGCTTTGCGGGCCATGTCGCGCACAACCTCAAACTCTTCGCGGCTGACCAAATCCATATCCTGAGCGATGCGGTCAACGCGGGCGCGGACGCTGGCTTCGATTTCTTGGCGCATACCATTGAGCGTGCCCGCGGCACCTGAGGCGAGTTTTGCAATATCATCAAGGATGGGATTGTCGCTCTGCATGGGGGTCTCCTTCGTGGGGCTAAACCAGTCTCATATCTACCTAAAAGGCCGCGCATTGACCAGCCCTGATTTACCACACTCTTACTTGACTTTCAGTCCGCGACCGCCATCATGCGGTCACAGAACCACTTTAGAAGGTCACACATGATCGAAGCTCTCGCCGTTGGCGTCCTAAACTTCCACAACATCGACCCTGTTATTGTCAGCTGGGGCCCCTTTGCCCTGCGTTGGTATTCGCTGGGCTATATCGGCGGGCTTTTTTACGCATGGTGGAAACTGGCAAAAATGTCTGCGGCAAAAGATTCGCCCTATAAGAAGATCGACGCCGATGATTATCTGATCTGGGCGACGCTGGGGATTATCCTCGGCGGGCGGCTTGGCTATGTGCTGTTTTATAATTTTGAGTTTTACCTAGCCAATCCCGGTGCCATCCTACAAGTGTGGGAGGGCGGCATGTCGTTCCACGGCGGCTTCCTTGGCGTGGTCGTCGCCACCATTATATTTGTGCGCCGACGCGGCATTCCATTCCTACAATTCGCGGACCGGATGGCCATCGTCTCACCCGTCGGATTGTTTTTGGTGCGGGTTGCCAACTTCATCAACGGCGAATTATGGGGGGCACCATCAAATCTGCCTTGGGCCATGTATTTTCCCCGCGGTGGCGATATCGCCCGCCACCCAACACAATTATATGAAGCCGCTCTTGAAGGCATCCTGCTTTTCATCATCGTGAACTATCTATTCAGCCGCACCAACGCGCGGAAATATCCGGGCATGATTGCCGGGGTCTTTGTGCTGGGGTATGGCACCGCGCGTTATGCGGTCGAATTTGTGCGCGAACCTGATGCGCATTTGGGCCTGATATGGAATGCGATTTCAATGGGACAAATATTATCCTTACCGATGATGATCGTGGGGGCCATTGTCATCATCATGGCGGCGAAGAAAAAAAAGACTGTTTAACCAAATAAAGAGAGACCCATAAGAACCATGAGCGACAAGAATAAAAATAACACTGCGGATTCGGAGCCAGAATACAAAAGCATGCTGGATGTGATCAAAGCGATGATTGCGGCAGATGGCCCCATGACCATGGCGCAATATATGAATGTGTGCTTGGCGCACCCAGACTATGGATATTATACGACCCGCGACCCATTTGGTGAAAATGGCGACTTCATTACGGCGCCCGAGATCAGCCAGATGTTTGGCGAAATGATCGGACTTTGGCTGGCGCAAACATGGATGAGTATGGGCACACCCAATCCGGTGCATTTGGTCGAAATGGGCCCCGGTCGCGGCACTTTGATGGCCGACATCCTACGCGCAGCAGGGGCCGTTCCCGCCTTTCGCGAAGCGCTGCAGGTTCATTTCATCGAAGTAAGCCCCACACTTCGAAAAGCCCAACAGGCCAAGGTTCCGCACGCCCACTGGCATGACAATCTGTCCAGCGTTCCCGCTGGCCCGACATTGCTGGTAGCCAACGAGTTTTTCGACGCACTGCCGGTTCACCAATATGTAAAAACGCCGGGCGGTTGGGCTGAATGTTTGGTCATGCACGACACCGAAGAGGACATATTAGAGCCATCCTATGGCCCCAGCACCGGCAGCCTTGTCATGATCCCGGACAGCGTCAAAGACAGTGCCCAGATTGGCCAATTTATTGAAACCTGCCCCATTGCCATTTCCATCATTTCCGACATTACCAAGCGCCTGAACAATTACGGCGGTGCAGCGCTGGTGATCGATTATGGCAGCTTGGAAACCACCACTGGCCCCACGGTGCAGGCCGTACGTGATCATCATCATGAACATATCCTCGCCAACCCGGGCAACGCTGACATCACCGCTCATGTTGATTTTGGCAGCCTTGCCCGCACCGTGACCGAGGCAGGTGGCCGCGTTGCGCCAATGATCACGCAGGGTGAGTTTCTTGGTCGTCTGGGCATTGGAATGCGTGCCGAACAGTTGGGCGCAGCTGCCGACGAAGAGCAACAACAAGACATCATCGAAGCCGTCAAACGACTGGCAGGCAGCGGCGAAGGCGAAATGGGCGAATTGTTTAAAGTGATGGCCTTTACCAATAAAAGCGGTGCGCCCCTTGCTGGTTTTGAGAATCCGGAAAACTAAAAGGATTTCTTCGACAATGGTCAAATCATATCAGGCAGATAATCTTGACCAAGACGGCATCATGCATGGCTTCTTCACCCGGCGCGGCGGCGCGTCATCGGGCATATATGCATCGCTTAATCTGGGGCGCGGGTCCAAAGACCAGCCCGACAGCGTGAGCGAAAATCGCGCCCGCGTTGCCCGCGATCTGGGCGTGCGACGTGATCATATGTGCACGCTTTATCAAATCCACAGCGCAAAAGTCTTCACCGTCACCGCACCATGGCCAGCAAAGGACGCGCCGGAAGCCGACGCCATGGTCACTGCAACCCATGGAATTGCCCTTGGCATCCTCACGGCCGACTGTGTCCCCGTCCTGTTTGCCGACCCAAAAGCCGGAGTCATTGGTGCCGCCCATGCGGGATGGGGCGGTGCACTCGTGGGCGTGATAGAAAATACCATCGCCGCCATGGCGGACCTGGGCGCGGCCCAAGAAAATATCCGTGCTGCCATCGGCCCCTGCATCCACCAAGACAGTTATGAAGTTGGTGCCGAATTTCATCAACGCTTTATCGAATCAGACGCCGGAAACGCGCAATTTTTTAAGCCGGGTAAGCGGGATCACTTCTGGTTTGATCTTCCCGGCTTTGTGCAAATGCGATTGCGTGCAGCGGGTATTCAATCCATCAAAGACATTGCCTTGGATACCTATTCGGAGAGAGACGATTTTTTCTCCTATCGCCGGGCCTGCCACAATGGCGAGGGCGACTATGGTCGACAAATTTCGCTCATCTGCTTAAGCGAAGGATGAGTAAAGATCGTTGAGCCGGGGAAAAATCAAGGCCGCGCTGCAAGTTGATGTTTACATCAGAGCGGGCAGTTGTTAACAAGACGGACGATCATGATCGAGCCGATTTTGGGAAAAAGCAGATCATGAGAGTTGCTAAATATGTTGGGAGGGCAATAAAAATGCCCAAAAGGGTCACTTGAACATAAGGGTATTGCCAACATGAAAGTGTTGTCGGGAAACAGCAACAGGCCACTGGCCGAGGCCATTGCAACCTATCTGAACCTTCCTCTTACCAAAGCAACTGTGCGCCGATTTTCCGATCAGGAAGTTTTTGTCGAAATCGGCGAAAATGTCCGCGGCGAAGACGTTTTTGTGGTGCAGAGCACCAGTTTTCCAACCAATGACCATTTGATGGAATTACTGATTTGTATGGATGCGCTGAAACGGGCATCGGCACGGCGAATCACTGCGGTTATCCCCTATTTTGGATATGCGCGCCAAGACCGCAAACCCGGCCCGCGCACACCCATCTCAGCCAAGCTGGTTGCAAATCTGATTACCACCGCTGGCGCGGACCGTGTGCTCACGCTGGATCTGCACGCCGGACAAATTCAGGGCTTCTTCGATATTCCAACAGATAATATGTTCGCGGCGCCTGTAATGACCCGCGATATCATGGAAAACTTCAGCACAGAAAAACTCACCATAGTCTCGCCCGATGTTGGCGGTGTGGTGCGCGCCCGCGCCTATGCCAAGCGGGTGGATGCGTCACTGGCCATCATCGACAAACGCCGAGAGCGCGCAGGCGTTTCAGAAGTGATGCATATCATTGGTGAAGTCGAAGGCCGCGACTGTATTATCGTTGATGATATCGTGGATAGCGCAGGCACGCTTTGCAATGCGGCACAAGCGCTTAAAGATGCTGGTGCCACATCCGTTCACGCCTATACGACGCACGGCGTATTATCAGGCGGTGCGGTCGCTCGGGTCGGCGCATCGGTGTTGGAAAGCTTAATCATTACAGACAGTATCCTGCCCACAGAAGCGGTTCGCGTTTCCGATAAAGTCCGCACCATTACCATCGCGCCTTTATTGGCAGAGGCGATGCACCGGATTGCAGAAGAATCATCTGTCTCCAGTCTTTTTGATTAATCACGCCATTCCGCCAGACTAGCGCAGAATCCTGTTGATATTCGCCCCTGAAAGGGCTAAAACCCCCGCACTTTGATGAATCAGGCGGCACCCCTGGAGGCCCCTGACCCCACGACACCTTCACCATCAATGATGATGGCCCGGAAAAGTGGGGACCTAATGGAGAATTTATAATGTCTGAACTGCACACACTTGACGTTGCTGTTCGCGATCGGGCCGGTAAGGGATCCGCCCGTGCAGCGCGCCGCGAAGGTAAGATTCCTGCCGTCATCTACGGCGACAAAAAACCATCAGAAATGGTCACCCTTGGCCGCAACCAACTTGCGCGTCTTATGAACCGCGGTGAATTTGTCGGTAAACTGTTCCAGGTCACTGTGCCTGGTGGTGAAGAACAACGCGTTCTTGTCCGCGACCTGCAAAAAGACCCCGTTACCGACGAACCAGTTCATGTTGACCTGTTCCGTCTGGGTGAAGGCGCAATCATCGTCTTTGAAGTGCCTGTTCACTTCATCAACGAAGAAGTCAGCCCCGGTATGAAACGTGGCGGCGTTCTGAACATCGTTCGTCACGACATCGAAGTGCGTTGTCGTGCGCGTGATCTGCCTGACTTTATCGAGATTGATCTAGCGGATATGGATATCGGTGATAGCGCACACGGGTCCAGCGTAACCCTGCCTGCTGATGTGGAAATGGCGATTTCTGATCGTGACTTCACCATTGCGACCATTGCCGCACCGAAAGTCTCTGCTGATGATACAGACGAGGATGAAGGCGAAGCAAGCGAAGAAGGTGCAGAAGCTGCAGAAGGCGAAGAAACCGAAGCAGCTGAAGGCGGCGAGGAGTAATCCAGACCCGTCCACTGGGAAAGTGGCTGTTTGTGCGAATACATAATTGATTCCATTTGGGGGAGAGGACCATGCGTTTGTTCATTGGACTTGGTAACCCAGGCGTTCAATACGCACACAACAGACATAATATCGGATTTATGGCGGTGGAGGCTATTGCCCGCCGCCATAATTTTTCCCCCTTCAAAAGTGGGCGCTTCTCCGCAGAGGCAGCCGAAGGCCGCATCGGCAATAGCAAAGCCCTGCTGATTAAACCACAAACATTTATGAATAAATCTGGGCAAAGCGTTGGCGAAGCCATGCGCTATTTCAAGCTTACCCCCGAAGATGTGTTTGTTTTTTATGACGAAGCTGATCTGGCCGCAGGAAAATTGCGGTACAAGTTATCTGGCGGTGCCGCAGGTCATAACGGCATCAAAAGCATCACCCAGCACATCGGTCCTAATTTCCACCGCATTCGCATGGGTGTGGGCCATCCCCGAGATGAGGATAAGACCCAAGAATTAGCCGCCCACGTCCTATCAGACTTTTCCAAAGCAGACAGCGAGTGGCTGGAACCGATGTTGGCGGCGGTGGCTGATCAGGCTGAGCATCTTGCAAATGGTGATGGTCCAAGGTTTCTCACCGCCGTTGCCAATCAAACCAATCCAAACCCAAAACCCCAATCGGTCAATCCCCATATGGATGGCGCAAAAGAACATAAGGAAGAAGAATAATGGGCTTTAAATGCGGCATTGTCGGCCTGCCAAATGTGGGGAAATCCACGCTTTTCAACGCTCTGACCAACGCGGCGGCGGCGGCAGCGGAAAACTATCCTTTCTGCACGATTGAGCCGAATGTGGGACAAGTCCCCGTACCCGACCCGCGACTGATGGATATTGCCAAAATCGCTGGCTCGAAAAAAATTGTGCAAACGCAACTGTCCTTCGTCGATATTGCGGGCCTAGTGCGCGGCGCGTCCAAGGGCGAAGGTTTGGGTAATCAGTTCCTTGCCAATATCCGCGAAGTCGACGCTATCATCCACGTTTTGCGCGCCTTTGAAGACGATGACATCACCCATGTCGAAGGCACTGTTGACCCCGTGGCCGACGCTGAAACCGTGAACACCGAATTGATGCTGGCCGATATGGAAAGCCTTGGTAAGCGGCTTGATAATGCCGTCAAAAAAGCCCGTGGGCAGGATAAAGACGCGGCCAAACTGGTGAAATTGATCGAAAAAATTCTGAAGGTTTTGGAGGACGGTCAACCCGCCCGTACCGCTCGCCCTGACGACGCCGAAGAGCGCAAAATGTTCAATGAAATGCAGCTCCTGACCGCGAAGCCTATTCTTTATGTGGCCAATGTGGACGAAGACAGCGCGGCGACGGGCAACGAACTTTCAAAAAAGGTCGAAGATATGGCCGCCCGCGAAGGTGCCGGGGCGGTGATTATCTCCGCCGCTGTGGAGGCTGAAATTTCGTCCCTTGATAATGATGACGAAAAACTGGAGTTTCTGGAAACGCTTGGCCTTGGCGAAACGGGTCTGGCCCGAGTGATCCGCGCCGGTTACGAGCTTCTTGATCTGATCACCTTTTTCACCGCCGGCCCGCAGGAAGCCCGCGCGTGGACTGTGCGCAAGGGCTCGAAAGCCCCGCAAGCAGCGGGTGTCATCCATACGGATTTTGAAAAGGGGTTTATTCGCGCGGAGACAACGTCTTATGCGGACTTCATCGCCCACGGCGGTGAACACGGCGCGAAGGAGGCTGGCAAGATGCGGCTTGAAGGTAAGGAATATATCGTGGAAGATGGCGACATCATGTTGTTCAGATTCAACAATTAATTCTGATTGGGGAAAGAAGGAAATGGCTCAGGCACAGTTTTTAGAGGACTTCATCGTTGGCGACAGCGGTTGGTTCGGCTCCTATGAAGTCACCCGTGACGAGGTGATTGAGTTCGCCACTAAATATGACCCGCAGCCCTTTCATCTATCCGAGGAAGCGGGCAAGGCCATGCATTTTGGCGGCCTTTGTGCGTCTGGCTGGCACACCTGTGCCATGGTGATGCGAATGACCGTTGATCATATGGTTGAGGGCAACGGCTCGCTTGGCTCCCCCGGCATTGACGAATTGCGCTGGATAAAGCCTGTATTTCCCGGCGATACCCTGCGCATCAAAAGCACCGTGCTGGATGTACGGCCGTCCAAGTCCCGCCCAAATATGGGCATCGTCAACCTGCATAATGAAGTTTATAACCAAAACGACGACGTGGTGATGAGCTTCAAACCCATAGTTATGTACGCGCGCAAGCCTGCGGACTAATCCCTCGCCTTAAGCGGTCCGAACATTTCTGGCGGTTTACGGTGCTGTGTCGCTTGCTCATAGGCATAGGCGTATTTAAACACATCATGATCCATAAAATGCCGTCCCATAATCTGTAAACCGCCGGGCAGACCCGCTGGGGTAAAGCCCATAGGCACCGTGATGGCGGGCTGGCCCGTGTGCGGTGCTGTCATGCCAGAATTATTCCCCGCCGGGCTTTCATTATCATCCAAGTCCCGCGCCGGATAATTCCATGTGGGATAGACCAACGCGGCCACATTCGCCGCATCCATCGCGTCCATGATAGACTTGGTCATGGCGACATTTTTTGGCTCTTCATAAACGCTGATACAGGCCGCTTCGGTGCTGCCAACCAGTTCGCGCACATCGTCGCCGTGATGATCAGACAGCTCGGCATTGGCGATCATGTCCTCCATGGATTTCCACGGCACTTTGCCTGCGCGTGCCGCCAAGAAGGCGTTCATATCCACGCGGAACGGATAGCCGCACCAAATGCCTTTATAGTGATCAAAAAAGTCCGGCACGTCCACCGGCACCGTAATGGCACCAGCCGCTTCCAAGTCCTTCACCGCTGCATCAAACAGGGCTTTCATGTCCGGGTGTATCTTGCCCTCGCCCACCAGCGTGGTGAAAACCCCAATGCGCACACCTTTCAGGCCGCCAGCGTCCAGACTGGCCAAATAGCCGCCCTCGGGTCGCTGCCAATCCTGATAGCTGGTCGCCGCATCCAAGGGGTCAATCTGTGCGATCACATCAAATATCCGCGCCGCATCCTCAACCGTGCGCGCCATGGGGCCGCCAATATCGTTCCGCAGATAGAGCGGAAAAATCCCCTCGCGACTTGTCACACCCATGGTGGAGCGCATACCAACCAGCGCATTATGACCGCTGGGGCCGCGAATGGAATTGCCCGTATCGGTGCCCAAACCTGCTAAGCCCATATTGGCCGCGACCGAGGCCGCTGTGCCACCCGATGACCCCGCTGGCACCTTGGTGAGGTCATAGGGGTTTTTCGTGACCCCCAGAATGCTCGACACTGTGCGCATGGGGGAAAAGGCAAATTCATCCATATTGGATTTGGCCAGCACAATCGCGCCTGCCTCTTTCAGCAGCCGCACCTGAGTGGCGTCCTTATCCGCAATATAGCCCGCAAAGGCACTGGAGCCAGCGGCCGACTGCAAACCGATGGTTTCATAGTTATCCTTCACAATGAGGGGAATACCGTGCAGGGGGCGCAGCGTGCCTGTGGCTGCAAATTCAGCATCCAGCGCATCCGCTGTGGCAAGGGCCTGATCATTTACCACCACAATGGCATTCAACCCTGTCCCCTTGTCATAGGCGGCAATACGGTCCAAATAAGCCTGGGTTAGCTCCCGCGCGGTCAGATCGCCCCGCGCATAGGCGTTGTGAATGTCTGCAATCGTTGCCTCAATCAATTCAAAATCTTTCTGCTCAGCGTCCATAGGCGGCTCGCTGCATTGGACCAATATAAAAGCCGACAGGACGGCTGCGATTATTTGAAACCATTTCATAGTATTGCCCCTTTTACTATTTGCGTAAAAGACTAGCAGCATTATTTAGCAAGGCCCAAATAAAAAGGCCGCCCAGATGGACGGCCTTTTCAAATTTCTATCTGCGCGGACCTAGTCCTTTTTCTTCATGCTCGCCCAAACTTTACGGTTTGAGAAGTAGAGAAGAACAGTCAACACCAACAAGAAGGCCAGAACCTTATAACCTGCAGAGTGGCGATCTTCGAGCTTGGGCTCAGCCGCCCACGCAAGGAAGGTCACAACGTCCTTCGACATCTGTTCCATGGTCGCCGGTGTGCCATCAGCATATTCCACCTGATCATCATACAGGGGCTGCGCCATCGCAATCTGACTGCCCGCGAAATACGGGTTGTAGTTCATGCCAGGCGCGGCTTCATGGCTGTCGTCATAGCCCGTCAAAAGCGAATAGACATAATCAGCACCATGCGGGCGGGCCTTGATCATCAGGCTCAAATCCGGGGGCAGCGCCCCGTTCATGGCAGCCCGCGCGGCGATGTCATTGGCAAAAGGTGACGGGAACTTATCTGATGGTGCGCCGGGCCGTGTCGTGGGCTCGCCGTATTCGTCCAGATCCCCCGGAACCGTTACCTGTGCCGCCAAGGCTTTCACCTGCGCTTCGGAAAAGCCCAAGTCGCCCAGAGTGCGGAACGCCACATATTTCAGGCCATGACAAGCTGCGCAAACCTCTTTGTAGATTTGCAAGCCACGCTGTGCTGACGCACGGTCATAGGTCCCGAATGCACCTTCAAAGCTCCAGTCCACGTCTTTGGGTGCTTTTGCATCGCCCGCCGCGAAGGACGCCTGTGAGGTTACAGCAACCGCTGCAAACGCAAGACCCGCAAACAATGTTTTCATTGTCATTTTCATGTGCCTTACTCCCCTGCTTTGACAACTGGATTGGCGATACTTTCCGGCAGCGGCAGTGTTTTTTCAAACTTGCCCAATAGCGGAAGGATAACCAAGAAGTGCGCGAAATAATAAGCCGTGGTGATCAAGCCAACTGCGGGCCAGATCCCTTCGGGTTTTTTCGCACCAACAACACCCAGAATGATCACGTCGACCACCAACAACCAGAAGAACTGGCGGTAGATGGGACGAAACTTAGCTGAGCGAACCTTCGACGTGTCCAGCCAAGGCAGAACAAACAGAACGCCAATTGCTGCAAACATCAGCAACACACCAGCAAACTTCGCATTGATAAAGACAATGTCCGTCCCCGGAATACCGATATCAAAGGTGATCGCACGCAGGATTGCGTAGAAGGGCAGATAATACCATTCCGGCACAATGTGTGCTGGTGTCACCATTGGGTTGGCCGGAATATAGTTATCCGGATGACCAAGGAAGTTCGGCGCATAGAAGACAAAGCCCGCAAACACCAGTAAGAACACCATCAAACCAAACAAGTCTTTTGCCGTGTAGTAAGGTGTGAAGGGAACCGTGTCCTGCGGACCTTTGACATCAATGCCCAGCGGGTTGTTTGATCCATGCTGGTGCAATGCCCAGATGTGCAGAATAACAACGCCGAGGATTGCAAACGGCAACAGATAATGCAGCGAGAAGAAGCGGTTGAGTGTGGGATTATCCACGCTGAACCCACCCCACAACCACGCAACCAAGCTGTCCCCGATGCCGGGCACGGCCCCAAATAGGTTGGTGATCACTGTTGCCCCCCAGAAGCTCATCTGCCCCCAAGGCAACACATAGCCCATGAATGCGGTCGCCATCATCAAGAGGAAGATCACAACACCAAGCATCCAAAGAAGCTCGCGCGGCGCTTTATATGAGCCGTAATACAACCCACGGAAAATATGGATATAGACAACGATGAAGAACATCGATGCCCCGTTGGCGTGAACATAGCGCATCAGCCAGCCATAGTTCACATCGCGCATGATATGTTCAACGCTGGCAAAAGCCATTGCTGTGTGCGGTGTATAATGCATCGCCAAAATAATACCGGTGACGATCTGCACCACCAGCACGATGCCGGCGAGTGAGCCAAAATTCCACCAATAGTTCAGATTTTTCGGCGTCTGATAAGAGCCGAAAGTCCCATCAAGCAGGGAAAAGATCGGTAAGCGGTGTTCGATCCACTGCGCGACCTTGCTGCTTGGTTGATAATTAGAACCTGCCATAATAGCCCCCTTACCCGATCAAAATCTTGGTGTCAGTGATGAAGGAATACCCCGGAATAACGAGGTTGTTTGGCGCCGGGCCCTTGCGGATGCGACCTGATGTATCATAGTGCGACCCATGACACGGGCAGAACCAGCCACCATATTCACCCTGTTCACCAAGCGGCACACAGCCAAGGTGGGTACAAACACCAACCATAACCAGCCACTCGTCTTTTTGGACGCGGTCCTCATCGGACTGCGGATCCGGCAGATCATCCATACCCACGCTGCGCGCTTCAGCAATTTCGTCTGCTGAGCGGCGGCGGATAAACACCGGCTTGCCGCGCCACACGACCGTAATGGATTGACCAACAGCGATGCCCGACAGATCGACTTCCGTGGAAGCGAGCGCCAAAACGTCTGCTGATGGGTTCATTTGGTCGATTAGTGGCCATACAGCGGCACCCGCTGCAACCGCGCCAACACCGGCGCTGGCCACGTGGATAAAGTCGCGGCGTGTTACCGGACCTTTTCCGTTTTCGTCATCATGTGCCATGAAATATTCCCTCAAAGATGCACGTTTCGTGCTGAAAGATCGTCATTCAATGCGATTATTATTCAGCCTGGGCAATGCCAGACCCCTCATTTCACAAGGGAGAATCCCCTCTCTCCTCGGGGCCAAGGTTTAGCCAAGATATGGCCTCGTTGCAACTTCTATATTATAGGAATTGCATGAAGTCCCTTATTTGATAAAGTCTCGCCATGCGCCTCGCCCTTTATGAACCCGATATACCACAAAACACCGGCACCATCATACGGCTTTCGGCCTGTATGAATTTGGGTCTGGATATTATTGAGCCGTGCGGTTTTCCCTTTTCAATCAAAGCGTTACGGAGATCGGCGATGGATTATGCCGATATTGCGGACGTCACGACCCATGAAAGCTGGGGTGCATTTCGGCAAAAAGTCGAAGAAAACCAGACCAGATTGGTGCTTTTGACCACCAAAACCACAAACAGCTATCTGGATTTCAATTTTCGGAAAAGCGACACTCTGTTGTTTGGCCGTGAATCGGCGGGTGTGCCCGACGACGTTGCCGATTTTGCCCATGAAAAACTGACCATCCCCATGGCCGAGGGGACGCGTTCACTGAATATCGCGGTCTCTGCCGCTATGGTCGTGGGCGAGGCAATTAGACAAACCAGATACTCAAATTCATGAAACAGTCCAAACTGTCCAACGCCATATGGACCGTTAACCCCAGCCCCACATAACGGGTTTTGGGGTGAAACATCATGGTTGCGTATATCAAAATCGGCACCATGGTATGCAGCGGATGAAAGCCGATACTACAGCGCATGGGGTCATAGATTGGACTGGCGAGCAAATGGTCCAGATCCACCAGCATGGTCGCAACCATCACCAGATAAGCGCGCCGCCAGTCTGCCTTGAACCCAATTCGGGCGACCAGCAATGGCACAAAAAAATGTAGGAATATGTGAAACATGCGTCCTTTACCTAGACATCTGACACGGGAAATTACATTATCTGGCGAGAATTTACCCAGCACCGCTCGGTGCAATTTATTAAAGATCAAGTAGGACTTATGGAAGAGAAAAAGCAGAAAGCCGCCGCGTGGTTCGAAGACCTGCGTAACCAGATTTGTGACGCATTCGAGGCTATTGAGGATGATTATCAGGGCACTCAGGACAATGGGCGTTTCAGCGATATGGAGCCGGGACGGTTCGAGCGGACAAGCTGGAAACGTGATACGGCGGACAATTCCGACGGTGGTGGGGGCACCATGAGCGTCATGAAGGGCCGCGTATTTGAAAAAGTGGGTGTGAATATCTCGACCGTTTACGGCGAATTTTCACCAGAATTCGCGGCACAAATCCCCGGCGCTAACGAAGACCCGCGCTTTTGGGCCTCTGGTATTTCTCTGGTCGCGCATATGCAAAGCCCGCGCGTTCCTGCGGTTCACATGAATACACGCATGATTGTCACCACCAAACAATGGTTTGGCGGCGGCGGTGACCTCAATCCCCCGCTGCCCAATGACCAGGACACCGCAGATTTCCATGCGGCCTTCAAACAGGCCTGCGACAAGCATGATCCTGACTATTATCCAAAATATAAAAAATGGTGTGATGAGTATTTTTTCAACAAACACCGGAACAAGCCGCGCGGCGTTGGCGGCATTTTCTATGACCGCCTGAATTCCGGCAATTGGGACAATGACTTTGCCTTCACCCAAGACGTGGGCAAGGCGTTTCGCGATATCTATCCGCAACTGGTCCGCCGCCATATGAACAAGGACTGGACCGCAGAAGAACGGGAAATCCAGCTTGTCTACCGCGGGCTT